>OBZC01000054.1_pt1 | contig 134533 bp, 112 predicted proteins | sample 1538231 | NCBI WGS metagenome assembly OBZC01 (sample SAMEA2580225, study PRJEB22360) | human gut metagenome | biome: human gut; feature: human-associated habitat; material: faeces | place: Denmark | collected 2008/2010 | reverse complement strand
ACGAATTGGGAACGGCGGCCCGCCGTAATTTTTAATTTATAAATGCTTTGTCGCTTCGCTTAAATCCGTACACAAAAAATCTATCATATGACGAGCCGACTGCCGCAAGGGCATTGTCGCCCACATATTTTCCGACCATCCATGTATCGGCAAGGTTGTAAAACTGCTGAAACACATTGCCGAGCATAAGCGGTACTGCAAAAGACCACAGGCCGCCTGTTATACTGCCTGTGGTCAAATTTCTGTTTTTATTTAGTTTTATCACAAAATCATTTCGTTGCAACCACAGATTCTGCGGTCATATTTTTTTGTTAAATTCACTTCCGCATTTCGGACAGCGAACAGTATGATTGCCTTTTTTGTTGCGAACACGAAGCTGCGCCTTGCACACGGGGCACTTGATATAACGGTAGTCCTTGCGGTCACGAATTTTCTTGAAGGTCAGTTTGAACCAACCTGTTACCGCATTGTAAATCGGAAGAAATTTTCTGTTTTCGGCACTTCTTGCAACAATGTTGCGTGAGAACATACGAAAACAGATAAGCACGATAATCAAGAGCATTATTCCGTCAATGATGTATCTTGCAACACGGTTCCACACAAAAATATTCACGAACCACAGTACAAGCAACAGCACCCAGAGTGCATTGTTGAGCTTATCCGTGCCGTATCTGCCCTGCATAAAATTGGCGAATCTGTTAAATAATCCTCGCATAAAGTTCATCCTTTCCGCAAAAAGCGGTAATTACAAAAATCATCCTTCCACCATTTTATCACAGGCAGGGCGTACATTCAATAAACATTTGACGATATATGTCACTAAATCAGCCGAGAACGAGCTTTGCCGTGTCAACGCTTTCTTTTGCGTCACGGCAGTAGTAGTCAGCGCCGATTTTCATAGCGTAGTCCTTTGTAAGAACCGCACCGCCGACAAATATTGTACATTTGCTTGAGCCGTCGGGATTCTGAAGTTCCTTGCATTCTCTTACAAGCCTTATTGTGTCTTCCATACTCTTGAGGGTTGTTGTCATAAGAGCCGAAAGTCCTATCATTGTAATATTCTGTTCAACGGCAGTATCAACAATAAGCTGAGGATCAACATCTCGACCGAGGTCAACAACTGTGTAGCCGTAGTTATCGAGAAGAACCTTTACAATGTTCTTGCCAATATCGTGAATGTCACCCTTTACGGTTGCCACAATAATTTTGCCCTTGCTTACGGGAGTTCCGCTTGTCTTTGTAAGGTGCTTTTTAATTACATCAAAGCACTCCTGAGCTGTGTTTGCGCTTTGGATAAGCTGTGGAAGGAAGATTTTATTCTTTTCAAAATCTTCACCCACTCTGTCAAGTGCAGGGATAAGCATTTCGTTTACAACCTGCATTGCATCGGTTGTTTCAAGAAGCTTTGCGGTTGCGGCTGCACCTTCGTTTTTAAGTCCATTATAAACAGCCGCAAAAATATCAACAGTGCTGTCTGCCTTTTTAACAGGAGCGGCAGGAACAGCATCGTTATATGCGTTGATAAATTCAAGCGAGTTCTTGTCAATGCCGTTAAGCACACGGAATGCTCTTACAGCGCCTGTCATCGACTCAACATTCGGGTTGATAATCGGCAAATCAAGTCCCTGTTCCATAGCCATTGTAAGGAAAGTTCTGTTGACAAGCTCACGGTTCGGAAGTCCGAAAGAAATGTTTGAAACACCAAGACAGGTTTTACAGCCGAGTTCCGTTTTTACTCTGTGCAAGGCCTCAAGAGTCTGACGGCAAGCCGCCTGTTCTGCGGAAACCGTAAGAGTAAGACAGTCGATATATACATCTTTTCTGTCAATGCCGACAGCCTCGGCTCTTTCAACAATTCGTTTTGCAATCTCAAATCTGCCCTCGGCGGTTTTCGGGATACCGTTTTCGTCAAGTGCAAGTCCGACAACAGACGCACCGTACTTTTTGACTAGAGGAAGAACCGTTGCAAGGCTCTGTTCCTCACCGTTTACGGAGTTCAGAATCGGTTTGCCGTTGTAGTAGCGGAGTCCTGCCTCAATAACCTCGGGCTTCGTGGAGTCAATCTGGAGCGGAACATCACACACACTCTGAATAGCCTTGAGAACACGCACCATCATCTTTTTTTCGTCAATTTCGGGATGACCTACATTGACATCAAGAATTTCCGCACCGCCCTGAACCTGACCGAGAGCCTGAGTGAGGATATAATCAATATTATTTTCAACAAGCGCCTGCTTAAACAGCTTTTTGCCTGTGGGGTTAATTCTTTCGCCGATAATTCTCGGACCGTTGATTTCAACAACCGTCGTTGAACTGCAAACGGTTGTGTCAACGCTCTTTGTCTGAGGCTGATATTCTCTGTCGGCAACCTCCGACTTAATTTTTGCAATATAATCGGGATTCGTTCCGCAGCATCCGCCGATAACCTTAACACCGTATTTGAGGAGTGAACAAACGCACTCGGCAAATTTATCGGGCATAATGTTGTACTCGTTGCTGTTAGGATCGGGCAAACCTGCGTTAGCCTTGATTACAAGGGGAAGATTTGTGTATTTCGACATCTCGGAAACAACGGGTTCAAGCTCATCCGGACCGAGTGAACAGTTTACACCGAGAGCGTCAACACCGAGTCCCGTAAGAGTGACAGCCGCACAGGCAGGGGATACACCCGTAAATGTTCGTCCGTTTCTCTCAAAGGTCATTGTTGTGAGGATAGGCTTATCGCAGTTTTCTTTTGCGGCAAGGACTGCGGCTTTAAGTTCATAAAGGTCGGTCATTGTTTCAAAAACTATGACATCGGCATCTTTACCGGCAAGAATCTGCTGTTTGTAATACTCATAAGCCTCGTCAAATTTCATTGAACCGGCAGGTTCAAGCAACTGACCTATCGGACCGATATCAAGGGCAACGAGGGCGTCTGTACCCTCAACGGCTTTTCTTGCAATCTTAACACCGGCACCGATGATTTCTTCAACGCTGTAACCGCTGTCCTGAAGCTTGTAGGCATTTGCACCGAAGGTGTTTGCGTACACAATGTCAGATCCGGCATCAATATACCTCCTGTGAAAACTCTCGATAAGCTCTGGGTGAGTAATGTTCAGCACCTCAGGCACATGGTCGTACTTTACACCGCTTTTTTGAATGAGAGTTCCTGTTGCACCGTCAAGCAGAATAAAATTCTTTTGGTTGAGATATTCACTAAAGTTTGAAAAATTCTTAAACACCACAATGTTCCCCATTTCTTCTGAAGCGACATTTGCCTTTCATACTGCAAATTGCACACCCTCGTTTTCTTCGTTCAATCGGATTGTCTGAAATTCCGAGAACCGCCGTAACCGACTTTGACGGCACAAGCAAACAGCTGTCGCCTGTTGTAAGACCTATTTTTCTCGGAGCGTCAAGTATTCTCAGGTACTCCTTCTGCATCTCAATAGGATAGTCCCCATAGCCGGGGCTGAAACGGAAGGTCATATACTTTCCGCTGTATTTTTCGGCAAGGATTTCGTCAACCTTTTGACACACCTGTTCAACGGCAACGCTTGCAAAGCTGTCAAGCACAACCGCCCTTGCCATATCGGAAATCTGACTTATACGGATAAGCTTGTCAATTTCCGAACCGATTGTCGCACACATCATAACGGCTGTATGGCAGCCCTCAAGGTGCTTTTTTATATCATTGCCGAGTAAAATATCGTCAAACGGAGCTTTGCGTTCAACATAGAGAAATCTCGGCTCTGCTGTTTTCAATATTTCTTTTTCGCATTCATCCATCAGCACATCCATGCGGTAATTAAGGCTGATTCCTGCCCCGCCGAGGTAGCGTATAGCCTCTTTGCGGTTTAATCTGTCAAGCGTTATCATAAAAGACTTGACACCGCCTCCGTAATTTTTCTTGCAACATACGGGTTGTTCATTGTGTAGAGATGGATACCGTCAACACCGTGTGCGATAAGTTCAACAATCTGGTCAACCGCATATGCAATGCCTGCGTCACGCAAAGCCTCGGGCCTTGTATCATACTTCTGCATAATCTTTGCAAATTTTGCAGGAAGGCTTGCACCGCACATTGAAACCATTCTTTCAATCTGACTTTTGCTTGTTACAGGCATAATACCTGCCTCAATCGGAACATTCACGCCTGCAATCTTCGCTCTTTCAAGAAAACGATAGTAAACGGAGTTGTCAAAGAAAAGCTGTGAAATAAGATGACTTGCACCCGACTCAACCTTTTTGCGAAGGTTGTGAATGTCCTCAACCTCATCGGTTGCATCGCTGTGAACCTCGGGATAACAAGCGCCGGCAATATCAAAATCACCCTGTGACGCAATGTATCTGCACAAATCGCTTGCATAAGTGAAATCCTTCTGCGGTTCAACACCTTCAACCCTGTCACCACGGAGCGCAAGAATATTCTCAATGCCGTTCTCTTTAAAAAGCGCAAGGTTGCGGTCAACATCAGCCTTTGTGCTGTTAATGCAGGTGAGGTGTGCCACGGATTCAACTCCGAAATCTCTCTTGATTTTTGTTGCGATTTCGCAGGTACGGCTCTTCGAACCGCTGCCGCCTGCGCTGTATGTTACGCTGATGAAGTTAGGCTTTAAAGCCGAAATTTCTTCAAGCTTGCCGTAAACCGATTCAATCGGAGAGGTCTTTTTAGGCGGAAATACCTCAAAAGAAAAAACTGTTTTTCCGCCGTTAAATAAATTGCTTATTTTCATATATAAACACCTCGGTAATGGTTTTGTTAAACTTGATTAATTATAGCATAAATAATTTTTGCATACAATACTGTTTTGGTGGGTTTTGTCGTTTAAGACTATCATTTTTTTGGAAGTTTGGATATAAGCAAAAATTATATCAAAGAGTTTTATAATAATTATAATTTTGTTAACAAACCAAATTCACCATTATATTCTGTAGTGGCGAACCGTGTTCTCCCTACAGAGTATACATTTACTTTCATAATAAAGCAAAAATTGCATCAATGCCGTATTCAGGCATCTGATGCAATTCCTTTATCCGAGTATCTTCTCGAATAGATTGCGGTGGCACACTGCCGACCGCAATTTTCAATTTTCAACTTTCAATTTTAAAAAAATCACAGATGCAAAATCAACTTTGCAACGCCGAAATAGATAAGCAATGAAAGCGAGTCGCAGACTGTTGAAATGAGCGGATTCGCCATAACGGCAGGGTCAAAGCCGACCTTGCTTGCCAAAAGAGGCAGACTGCTGCCGACAAGCTTTGCCATAATAATTGTGCCGACAAGCGTAAGCGAAATTACAAGGGCAATCATAAATGCGTTTTCCTGACCGTTGAGATCAAACAAAAGCAGTTTTACAAAGTTTGCCGCCGCAAGGGTAATACCGCAAAGAATTGACACCCTGAATTCTTTCCACAGCACAAGGAAAATGCTCCTGAAATGAATTTCACCGAGCGACAACGCACGGATTACGGAAACCGACGCCTGAGAACCTGCGTTACCGCCCGAACCCGTAATCATCGGGATAAACGATGAGAGAATCAAAACATTTGCAAGCACAGCCTCAAATGATGAGATAATCGCACTTGTAAAGGTTGCCGAAAGCATGAGTATAAGCAGCCACGGCGCTCTCTTTTTGTACAGACCGAAAACGCTTGTTTTCATATACGGTTTGTCAGACGGCAATACGGCTGCCATCTTTTCGATATCCTCGGTAGCCTCTTCCTGAATAACATCAATAGCGTCGTCAATTGTTACGATACCGACAAGTCGGTTTTCGTTATCAACAACAGGAAGAGCAAGAAAGTTATAGTTTGAGAACATCTGGGCAACCTGCTCCTGATCGGCAAGAGTAGTTACCGAGATAACATTTTCCTCCATAATCGACTTTACAAGCTCGTCATCTTCGGCAAGCAAAAGGTCTTTTACAGTGGTAATACCGATAAGCTTGTTGTTGGCATCGGTTACATAGCAGGTGTAGATTGTTTCCTTGTCAACACCTGTTCTTCTGATTCTTTTAATAGCCATTTCAGCCGTCATATCGGGACGAAGCACAATAAACTCGGTTGTCATAATCGAGCCTGCGCTGTCCTCGGGATATTTTAAAAGCTCGTTAATCTGCTTTCTCATATCCTTGTCGGCCTGTCTTAAAATACGCTTTACAACATTGGCAGGCATTTCCTCAATAAGGTCAACGGCGTCATCGACAAATAACTCATCGACAACCTCTTTCAGTTCGCTGTCGCTGAAGCCGTGGATAAGGAATTCCTGAGTTTCGTCATCCATTTCGACAAAGGTTTCCGCCGCAAGCTCCTTTGGCAGAATACGAAACAGAATCGGCATTTTTTCATCCTGTAGATTTTCAAAAACCGCCGCAATGTCAAACGGTTTCATCGTAATCAAAATGTCACGCAAAGTGCTGAACTTTTTGTCATCAAGCAGCAATTTGATAGTTTCGGTAAGGGTTACGTTAACCTGTTCCATCATCTTTTCCTCCTTTTTAATTCAATTGGAAGTAAAGACGGTGTCACCCTGAGTATTAAATTAAATCAATTCAAATTAAAATAAAAATACAAAGCAAAATCAATAAAACAAAATGAACGCACAAGCGCACATTCTGTTGCAACTTCGCCCGGGTACAGCGCCTTTATTACCGTCTGCGTCCATTAAGTTTTCACCTCATTCGCATTTAAATTCGGGCAAAAGCCCGTACATATTTATTTTATTCTTTTTTATGTCCGATGTCAACGGATTTATCCGCTAAAAATCCACTTTGCAAACATTTTACATTATCCTCTGTAACAGCTTGGTAACTCGGTATAATATTTCTTGCTTTTTGAAGTGTATCAATGTATAATGAATATGCATGATTTAAAATAAAATTTCAAAGATTGGAGATTAACCGTTATGACAGATATGGTTAAAAAATATGTTCCCTATGCGGTAATAATTTTGCTTGTTTATATGCTGTTGCCGCTTGTGTTTATTCCGGGCGCAATGCAGAAGTTTTCACCCGTTGCATATGACTTTGTGTTCCCGATTACAGCAATCGGCTGTTCGGCACACTACTGCTCAAAACACGGACTTGACTTTCTCTTTGCACTCATTGCGCCGATTATTTATCTTCCGAGTATGCTCATCTACAACGGCGGATTTTCTTCAAGCACACTTTCAACAAACCTTATTCTCCTCGTAGTTTATCTTGTTGCCGGAATTTTCGGACTTTTCCTCGGCGACCTTGCTTTCGGTGACAAGCGCCGTCAGAAAGAAAAGGCAGAACAGGAAGAAGCAGAGGAAATGCTCCTTGAGGCAAAGCGCCGTGAAAAGGAAGAGCTTGAGAACATGACTTCATCAAGCAAAAAGTCCGAAAGAAAAGCACCTTACAGACAGGAACGCAAGCCTGCACGCAGACCGTCGCCTGCACCGCAGAAAACCGAAACAGCAGATGACGATGATTTTGATTATGACAAGTACCTTTCCGGTATTGACAGAAAGCAAGATCCGAACGAAAGCGAAATTGACGATATCTTAAACGAATACAGACACTAACGGCGAGCCGCCGTTCCAAATTCGTGCAGATAGTATTTATAAGGGCGAAAATAAAATACCCGAGCAAAACTTTATAGCTGAAAATGTAAAATTAAAGTCGGGAAGACAATTTGCGAAATGCAAAGCATTGTCTTCCCGACTGTTTTTGTTTAATCAGCAGGGGTGTTCATCGGACACCCATTTTGATTAAATTTTATGTTTAAATATGATTATGTGATGTTATGGAAGTTGTGTATGATTTTGTAGGGAAGAACCGTATTCTCCCGCACGGCGAGCCGCCGTTCCCAATTCGTGTAGATAGTTTGTAATATAAAAAACATATCATGCCCGAGCGTAGCATTGCAATTTTTCGCACAATCCCGTAGGGGCGTTCATTGGACGCCCGCCAAGTAATGACAGAAAATTTATGATAAAAATAAACTGTATAAATGAGATACAGAATTGCAGTTACTTTGTAACATTTATATCATTTAATTTTCAATATTATTTGTACCATTATTTTTGTTTAAATCAACCCAACGATATACTTCTGAATCAAGGTTGCGTCAACAACACTGATTTCGCCGTCATGGTTTACATCGCTGTTAAAAAGCTGAGTCTTGCCGAATTTTACAATACCTACAACATATTTCTGAACAGATGTTGCATCTCCAACCGTAATGTTTCCGTCTGGATATGCATCACCGCAAGTCAGGCAGTTCAATTTGCCACCAATCGTTGTTTTACACTCTGCGCCGTTTTTAAGTCTGCAATATTTATAAGCCATAAGGCCCGTATCCTCGCCAAGCTGTCTTGAAATATAAAACTCCGCATAGCCGTTCTTATCGGGGACAAAAGATGTTACCGCACCTCCGCTGACAAAATATGCGCCCGAGGTTGCATAGCAAGGTTTGCCGCTGCTGTCTGTACCGAAATCCTCATATGTAAAGTCAAAATTCTTGTATGTGCCATCGCTGAGTTTTCCGGTCATTGTGCCATCATCATTAAAGACATCAGGAAAATAGTCGGAGAGTTTAATCCTTATCTTAACATATTCTCCGCCTGTTGAATCATAATTGAATTTCATACCCGTATTACCAAAATAACGATTATCCGCTGTTATCATATGGCGAGTAAATTCCTGATTTTTCGGGAGATTTACAAACTTCGGTGCATCAATACAGTCCTTAAACATCACGCTGTACTTTTGATAATCCATTGATATGAACATTGCCCCGAAATTCTTTGCCGTATTTTCGGTATATCCCGTTGTTGTAACAAAAAGCTGATTGTTTGAGATTTTCTGCGTTGTACCTGTAACTTCAAAGTCCTTGCGATCTTCATACTCGCTTACCGCACCTGTCATAAGAACCGAACCGACGGTAAGCACACCGCACATTGCGATTGCAGTTATTTTTTTAATTATACTTTTCATTGTTTACACCTATTTATATTGTTTAGCTATCCAAACCGACAATATGTTTCTGAATCAAGGTTGCGTCAACAACACTGATTTCACCGTCATCGTTTACATCGCTGTTAAAGAGCTGAAGCTTGTCAAAGTCCTCAATACCTACAACATATTTTTGAACAAGCGTTGCATCAGTAACAGAAATGTATCCGTTTAAATCCGTATCACCGCAAGTTAAACCGACCAGAGTATCTCCGATTATTCCGTAATCACAATGAGCTCCGTCTTTAAGTCTGCAATAGCGGTATGACATTACTTTTGTGTCTACGCCAAGCTGTCTTGAAACATATATTTCAGCATAGCCGTCCTTATCGGGAGCAAAGGATGTTACCGCACCTCCGCTTGTCGCATATGCGCCGGATTCCGCATAACAATTAACACCGATGCTGTCAGTTCCGAAATCCTCGTATGTAAAATCAAAATCCTTGTAAGAACCGTCGCTGAGCTCAGAAGTCATTGTTCCGTTTTCATTGAACAGACGAGAAAAATCGGAAAGCTTGATTTTCACCTTGACATATTCACCGCCTGTTTTGTCAAACTGATAGAATGTCTGAACATTACCGAAATAACCGTGCCCCTGCGTCATCATATATTTTACAAATTTTTCGCCCTTTGGAAGATTTACAAATTTCGGTGCATTGATACAATCCTTAAACCATATATCGTAATCCTTTTCTTCGGTTGTTTGGAACTTTGCACCGAAATTTTTATCGGTATTTTCAGTATATCCCGTTGTTGACACAAAAAGCTGATTGTTTGAGATTTTCTGCGTTGTACCTGTAACTTCAAAGTCCTTGCGATCTTCATACTCGCTTACCGCACCTGTCATAAGAACCGAACCGACGGTAAGCACACCGCACATTGCGATTGCAGTTATTTTTTTAATTATATTTTTCATTGTTATCCTCCGTGTTTGTAATTTTATCCGCAAATTTGTTCATACTTGTCTAAGTTTATCAATCTATTTTTCTTATGTCAATAATTTTAAAATAAATTCGGCATTTACGGCAATATATGCGTATTTTTCCCGATATTAATTATTACAAAATGACAGACAAAATACTCGGTCATTTCTGTTTTAAACAATTGGTCTTTAAACAAAAAACAGACTGCACCGTGATGCAGTCTGCTGTAAATTATGACGCACGCTCACATATTACATAGTAACGGTCAAAACCGCCGTTGCCGTCACTTATGCAGGTAAACATCGTGAGCAAATCTCTGTCCTTCTGCAAATAGCAGTCGCCTGATTCGCTCGGCTTATTGACTTTGGTTTCAACGACCTTGTAATTGAGTGTATCCCAATAATTTGTGATTGAAACCCTGTCACCGATTTTGAGATTGCGGAGGTTGTCAAAGAATATTCGACCGATGTATCCCGTGTGACCTGCAAGGACTGCGTTTGTATTCTTACCGCCGATCGGCAATGAGGTTGCACTCATATGTGCCGCACCGTAGCTCATATTTGAGCTGTTCGCACCGAGGTAAATCGGCAGACGCATATTTATTGTTTCGGCGGTAACATAACCGTAAATGCCGTCGGTTATGCCATAATCCTCAAGATTGACGGCAGCCTGTGAATAGGTATCGTTGCGGAGCATTTCATACTGGTTCGTTTCAAGTTTTTTGTTGTAGGCAACGCTGTCATTGAAAAGTCTGTCGAGGTCAGCCTTGAAAACAACGGGCTGTTTGGAGGTACGCTTGCCTTCCCTGTCAATTTTGTAACCATCTTCGTCAACCTTGCCGTCCTTGACCGCCTGTTCAAAAGAGCCGTCCTCAACTTCTTCAACACGGGTATCAAAGCCGTCAGCCTCACCGTTTGAAATCTGTGTTCCGATAAAATTTGATATAGGGGGGAATGCGACAAGACCTATTCCGACAACGAGCATTGCTATTGCCACACCCGTAAGTATTTTTTTAATCATCGGAATCACCACCCGAATCATTCTGATTTTCGTCAGCCGAGTCATCTCTCAGCCGTTTTGCACCGTTTGACTTCTTCTTTTTACGCTTGAGCAGAAATACAACCACAAACACAACAAGTGCAACAAAGCCGACAATTATGCCGATTGCGACTGCATAAGGGATTTTGTAACCGAGAAAAAATATGTAACCGTTATCAAATTTTGCAAGCGACTCGCCCGTTTCAATATACTTTGTATCGTCATAATCGACACGCTTGCCACGCACGAGAAGTCTGTGAGTATTAATGCCGTATGGGGTACAGGTGAGGAGCGTTACAAGGTCTTCACCGTCAACAATTCGCAAGGAATTGATTTCCGATGGGAGAACAACTTCGATTTGATCAACCTCATATTTCAGCGTTCTGTCGAGGATATGAACATAGAATTCATCGCCGACCTTCATATCGGTGAGGTAATCGAAAAATGTTTCGCCCGGATAACCCGAATGGGCAGAAATTACGGAATGTGTGCTGGTACCGCCGACAGGCAGGGAAGTATTTTGAAGATGTCCTGCACCTTTGGAAAGAACCTCTTCGCTTGTGCCGTGATAAATCGGCAGATAAACATTGATTTTCGGCACATCAATATAGCCGATAAGACCGTTATCATCAATATTGAGAGTTTTCTCATAATTTGCACCGATTTTCTGAAAAGCCTTTTCGTCGAACGGGTCGGTAATTATCATATTATTTGAAAGGCTGTTATTGTACTTAGCAGCCTCTTCAAACATTTTTTGAGTTTTCTCACTCGGCATCTGAGCAACCCTGTTGGTGTACTCCTTAACCCTGCTTCGACTGACATAGTTATTAATTGCGGAACTGACAAGCGGATAGCTCATTATGCCGATTCCTGCAACGAATATTAAAACTATTAGTAAAATTGACAGCTTTCGTTTCATAAAATTTTCCTTTTCTGCGTGTTTTGTTCCGTTGTTATTATACTATATTTTACTATTTATCGCAACTGCGTGCCGCAGTCCCAGTTCGTGAAGATAGTTTGTGCAATGCCAAAACATATTCCGCCCGAGCATTACATTGCAATGGTTTGCAACATTTATAAAATTTGATTTAACATATAATTTGCACCGTTGGCGACGGGTGGAGGCGGTTTTAGCATATACAAATGCGGTGCGGAACACCGCCACCTTAATTATTCATTAAATAAAGCCAAAATAGAACGGGGATGCGTTGCCGCATCCCCTGAAAATTACATATATCACAGATTTTAAGATAAAGATATTCGATTAATTATTTAGCTGCTTTCTTTCTCTTAAGAACAAAGAGGAGAACGCCTGCACAAGCGATAAGTGCTGCACCGCCAACATAGAACATCATTGTACCCATACCACCTGTCTGAGGAACAGTTACAGGGTAATCCTTAACTACTGTAGCACCGTTTTCAACTGTACCAACCGGTGTGTATGCCTTTGCAACAGCTGTTACTTCAAATATAGTAGAGTTGATGTTGTAGTTAGCAGGAGCCTTTGTTTCCTTTACATAATATGTAACACCCGGTGTAAAGTAGAACTCATTTGAACCATAGCAGAACTTATCGTTGCCGTTAGTTGTTGTTGTTGCCTTAACAGTTACGCCATCAACTTTAATTGCCTCGGTGCATGCTGAATCCTTATAAAGTGTAAATTCAGCGCCGGCAATCTTTGTTGATGTTGTGTTACCGTCAACCTTTGTTACATCAAGACCTGCAGTTGCAACATTTACAGTATTACTACCTGGCTTGTATGTGAAGTTGCCTTCATTACCATAGTAAAGACCGTCTGTGTTGGGGAGGTCTTTAGTAACTTTCTCAGCGATATCAGCGTTTACCTTAGCTGAGAATGTTACCTTGATTGTGTCATAACCGTAGAACTTGTCACCCTGAAGGAGTGCGTCTGAAGCAACGACTGCGAATGTAGCTGTTGCATCATTGCCAGTGGCATCTTTATAATCATAATTAGGAACTACTGTGAAGTCGCCGTCCTCTGCTGCTGTTTCAACGCCGTCTTTGACAAAGTAAACCTTTACAGTACTGTCAATGAGTGAAAGAGCGTTGTCCATGTTATCAACAATTGCATATGTGCCAACCTTGTTAGTTGTTGAACCTGCTGTTGAAGCTGTAAGTGTGTAATCAGCGTTCTTCTGTGTACCAACTTTGTTGTCTGCAACTGTCTTTGTAACTGTGATACCAGATACATTAATCTTTGAAGCAAGGTTTACTGTTTCATAATCATATGTCCAGTCTGTGCCATTGAAGAAAGGAAGTGAGATGAGTGAACCCTGTACAGACTTAACTGTACCAGGCTTCTTAGAGCAGTATACATAATAGATACCGTCTGCAAGGTCTGTAATCTGCTGTGTAGGAACATCTGCTGAACCGTCATATTTGAATGTAACAGTCTTAGCAGCTGTACCTGTCCATGACATACCATCACAAATTGTGATGATTTTCTGGCTCTTGTCTGCTTCTGTTGAGTTGAGAGCGTTTACAAGGGCAGTGTTGCTTGCATAAGCATCTTCAACTGTTACTGTACCTGTTGTAGTATCAACCGTTGCGAGCTTGAAGAATTTGTACTCATAAGTACCAACATAGTCGGCTTTATTAACTGTTGTATCGGCATTAGGGTTGCATGATACTGTAAGTGTTGTAGCAGCGCTTGCTGAGAATGGGATCATGAGAGCGATCATCATTACTGTGAGAACTGCTGCAAAGATTTTCTTTGTAGTTTTCATTTTTCTTTCTCCTTTGTGTTTGATTTAATATATGTAATTATATTCTAACCGAATGGTTAAACGGGTTGGGGTGGCTGCATGGCAGACACCGGCTAACAACGGTGTCCGTAGCAGTCAAAGAGGTTTTCTATGAAAGAAACATATGATTAAAAAATCACCTGTTCTAACAAGTTAAATCATATTGGGTTACTTTCTGCGTCTTGCTCTGCGTTTTTTACGACCTTTTCCGTAATAGATTGCGTAACCCGTGAACATTGTCACCGCAAGTCCTGCAACCGACAAACCGAGAACAAAATAACCGTTCATACCGTCACCGCTTGCCGAAGGCATTGTGAGCGGATAGTTAGTTACCGTACCGGCTTTAATATGATAAATCAACTTGCCGTCACTGTCAGGCAAATACTTAAAACCTACTCCTCCGATTGTGAAATCAGACGCTTCGCCTGATTTACACTGCTGTGCATACGGAACTGTGAAGAAATGTTTCTCACTGCTGATATTGTAACCTGGGGCTGCTTTTGTTTCAACGAAACAATAAAGTTGATGTTCACCTGTATCATTTGTATTCTGTCCTTTGAAGATTAAAAGATCTTCAAACTTCACAATACCGTTATTATCAATTGCTTTTGTTTCAACAAGATTATTTGAAGTAAGTTCATCAGACGGGGAGTCCAGTTTGTAGAGTGAAAACTCAACCTGACCTGCCATATTTTGGAATGTTGAACCGTCTGCGCCTGACTTTGAAATCTCAATTGAACCCTTGTGATAGTTATTAAACTTTACATTTTCAGTCGGATTGGCAATTTCATTTGTTTCGTCAATTGCATCCTTTGCTGTAGGATAATACTTAACTGTTGCAGTATTCGGAGCAGTTGATCTGTCAACCGAAACAACTGCATAATACTTAGCAGTATCATATGTATATGTATCGCCGCCGAGATTTTTTTCAGCAATCTGATAGTAGAACTTATCTACTGTTGCACTTGCATTAACACCTGCACCGCCGTTTGCCTCAACAGGCTCGGCAGTCTGTGCCTTTGCCTTTGCCAAAAGTCTTGTGGTTGACGGAGCCGCTCCCCATGAGCCGGCTCCCTTATCCCATGCACCGTTGGCAATTGTATAGCATCTGTTTGTATCTGTTGCTGAAGGAATATCAATGTCATTTGTCTGATTCCATTTTGTATCCCAGCCGTTTGTTAAGTTGGTCGGATCCATTCTGCAGAATATAAGACCATTCCAAGTGCCTGACGGAATTTCAGCCTGATAATAGCCGTCGCCGTCATCATCTGTCATTGATACCCATTGCTCCTGCTTTGGACTTACAGAATCATTAAACAAATAAATTGCAAATCTTGCACTATCTGTTATCCAATTTGAGTTTGGTTTCAAGTAAACTGTGTTCTGATTCACAGGGGTTGTAGTCGGAGCTGCTGTCGTAGGCTGAACTGTTGTGGGAGCAACGGTAGTCGGGGCAACTGTTGTAGGCTGAGTTACAGGATCTGTCAGAGCTTCTCTGTACTCATATGCAATTGAATCGAATGTAACCTTGTCGCCAAAGTTATTTTTTTCCTGCAAAAGCTTTGACTCTGTAAGAGTTGAACCGTCCTTGACCATCTCTGTAAGTGTAAACACGAATGTATTTACATCAGGTGCAGTACCATCAAGCGTCTTTGCCGCATTAAGTGTTACATGAACATCAGTTTTATCAATTTCTCTGTTTACAAATTTTGCAACAGCACCCGAATCATTAACTGTTCCTGTTTCGCCTGTCGAAGTTACTGTGTAATCTGAGTTTGCTTCCTCAACGATTTTGTACTTTGTACCGACAGGGATATTCGGGAACACTGCGGTTTCTCCGCCCTTTAGAGCGAATGTACCATTGTCTGCTGTGTATTCAGCACCGTTAATAGTGTAATCAAGCGGATACTGATTATATGTAGCGCCACCGTCAAATGAAAGGTATACCGTAAAGTTATAACTTATATTTGTAATCGGATTGCCGTCTTTATCAAAAGCTGATTTTGAAACATCAAGATTGCTGAGCTGAGGAGTGTTTACAAAATCCACTTTATAGTCTGTTGCGTGTTTTTCGTTTACCTCATTCTTGAAGAGGAAGTTCGCAGATGTCCCGCTGCCGCTTCCTTTTTGAATTCCGTTATTAACATCTGTTACCGAATAGGTAGATGATGAATACTTAATAAACGAATCGTTCATACTCTCAGATACTGTCAACCGGTTGCCGACATCGGTAATATTGGTAAATACCGCACTTGAACCGTTCTTCATACTGTAGGAACCGTCCGCACCTGAAATCGATGATGAAGTTGAACCTGATTTTTCAGTAAGGAAATATTCTTTTGAACCAAGCGGTGAATGATCTGTGTTGCTTGAACCGTTGTTAACATTAGTAAATGTAAAGCTGTCGGCTGCTGCAACTGCATCTTTGATACCATCGTTCACATTAACTGTGTTTACGGTTTTTGTTGTTGTAAGTTTGTTATCAACAGGAGTGAACGAGAACTCAACCTGCAGGTTCGACTCAATAAGACCACGCTCCATATAGAACATCTGGAGTTTGTGAACAGTATTCTTTGTACTGCCCTTCATTACATCTGTAAGTGAGTAAACACTTGATGCACTTGTGACTGATTTTGAGTTAAGACCTGTTGCATATGTTGTTGAATTATTTGCAAAGTTAAGTGTACATGATGCGTCCTTATGGTCACCGCCAAGGTCAACAACAAGTTTGCCGTCAATGTAAATCCACACATCATCGTCACCTGTGAATGTGAATGTTACATCCTGATCGTCAATCTTACCTTTTTCGGGAACAGTAAAGTCAACTGACAATGCCATACCGAAACCGTAGTTAAGGTCATTTCTTACGTCTTTATCTGTGTGGTTGATGGTGTTGTTGTTAAACGGGAAGAAGCCATAACCGCTTTCGCCTGAGTTAAACCACAGCTTACCGTCAAGAATAGCCTTTGAAGTATCACTGCCGCCATACATAAGTGTAAGTGAGTCGCTTGTAACACCGTTTAAGTTGTTTGTGCTTGAACCTGTGTTTGCGTTTTTAAGATAAATGCTGTTTACAGGATTTGCATGAGAACTTACTGTACTTGACTGATAGCTGTACTTTTTAGTATTACTGTCATATGTAAACGGAAGAGCAGCATTGACTTTCTTACCATATGAACTGTTCTGACCTGAACCTGTTTTTGAAAGAAAGCTGTCGCTAAAAAACGGTGCAGCCACTGTACCACTGTTATCGTTTTTCATCATCATCAAGTTACCGTCACTGCTAAGATCTTTTGAAACAACGCCCTGATATGACCACGACCATGACTTCGGATCAGCAGACTTTGCCAGTTCGTTTGTATTATTTACATTGACATCGGCTGTATTACTGTCATGCCAAACTGCCTTTGAGTTATTCGCTGCGGCATCATAACCGTACAGACTGCCCTTCTTTGCGTCATATGTATTTTTTCTTTCGATTTCAGAATCAGTACCTGTATTGAAGTTGCCGTAGTAAAGAGGTTTCTTTACATTGTTATCCTCATAATACCGACTGAGGTAGCTGTTAAAATTATCAAACGGATACCATGTTGCGGAGTTACCTGCTGTTTTAACATTGCCCCACTGAGTGCTGAGTTCCTGATCATCGAGATAATCATAGTACGAACACGAAGCAAGGTACATACTGTCAGGAAAACTGCTGTCAATCTTTGCGTCATATTCAAAGTTATCTTCAACAACGGTTTCGCTGTATTCGCTCCAAGTACCGTTGTTATAAATCATATTCGAAGATGAAGGGATTGGAATATCACCTGTTTGAGCACCGTTGCCGTTATTAAAGATAATGTTCTCTGCATTTGCGTCAACTGTTATCTTATAAACATTATGCTTAACATTACTGAGTTTATCCATTGATGTACCAGGCCAATCGCCTGAGTACTTAGTGGACGAAGTCCATGTGTAAGCATAAACATTTCCCCAACCGCCGGTATTCATATAGTAAAGAGTCTTGCTTTCAGCGGCAGAAACCTTACTCACATTAATACCCGACACGGCACATACCGAAAGCATGATGGTAAGTGCAAGCACAAGGGAAAAGCTTTTCTTTACGGTTATGCAAAGCTTTTTACCTAATTTCATAATTTTTTCTTCTCCTTCATTGCCGATTACTTTGTTTTGGCAGTCAAAGTACAATTAAACAGAACTGCATAGGACAGTCCAACATATCTGCCAACTAATTATGAAACGCAAATTTTTGAATTTGTTCTTCTTTTTGATTTGCATACAATTATATAATATTTTATTGCGCTTTTGTAGAGGCAATATAGCCAAACTTCGGGTAATATTTTTGGTTATTTTGCATATCCGCAAATACGATTTAATATTTTTGACCATAATGTGATTTTATTACTTATTTATCACCATTTTTTGCGTTTAAGATAAATTATACCCATTGTACAACCTTAACAGGCAGTTTAAAAGACAATTCCAGCACTAAATTTGTTGATTTTTAATTCTTTTTTCAAAAATATCAAAAATTTTTATGCAAGTTCACTCCAAGCTGTGCGTGCAGAAGTATGTATTATTTTGCGATTGTTGTTTTTAAACATAAAATGCCCCAAAACCAGCATTTTGCAGAATTTTTCAGATATATTTTTATAATCAATATCTATATCTCATCAAATTAATCACCGAATATCTTGAAAATTCGGCATAAATAAAGGGCAGAGTATTGCTCTCTGCCCTTCAAAATGTAATTCACTTAAATCGTAATTATACAAACCGCTTTATGCAAACATATTAAAGATCTCTGCCGCAGCACTTCTTGTACTTTTTACCGCTGCCGCACGGACAGGGATCGTTTCTGCCGATTTTCTTGCCCTTACGGATAGTCTTGTTGACAGAATCCGTACCGTCTGCAGAAGTTTCTGTAGGCTGAGCAACCTGCTCACGGTGAAGCGCTTGCTTTACGGCGTCCGACTGTTCAACAGCTTCTTCGTCATCGGATGCAGACTGTGCCGCTGCGGCAGCCCTCTGAGCTGCCCTCTTTGCCGCTGCAATTGCATCCTGCCTTTTCTGAATCTCATAAACACGCTTTGGCATAATGAGCATCATCTTGACAGTATCTTCACGAATGCTTTCAATCATCTCATCAAACATATCGAAGCCTTCAACTCTGTACTCAACAACAGGATCGTGCTGACCGTATGAACGAAGTCTGATACCGCTCTTGAGCTGATCCATATTGTCGATGTGATCCATCCAATGTGTATCAACATTCTTGAGGAGGTAAACACGCTCCATCTCACGGATTGTTTCCTCGGGAAGAAGTTCTTCGTTTTCCTTGTAGATTTCAAGAGCATCGTCAACGAGCATCTTCTGAATCTCTTCGGGTTCCATATTTTCAAGATCTTCAAGGCTGAAATCATACTTTGATTCATCTCTTATAAGCCAGCCTGCGTAGTAATCCTTGAGGCTTTGGAAGTTCCAATGTTCTGCAGGACCTTCGGGGAGATACTGCTTGATTGAAGTTGCGATTGTATCCTCAACCATTTTGAGGATTGTTTCGTGGAGATCCTCACCGTTAAGAACCTGATCACGCTGACCGTAGATGATTTCACGCTGTTTGTTCATAACATCGTCGTACTGGAGGACATCCTTACGAATGCCGAAGTTACGAAGCTCAACCTTTTCCTGTGAGCCTTCGATAATACTTGTGAGCATTTTGTTCTCAATAGGCATATCTTCGGCAACATTCATACGCTCCATCATCATTTTCATTCTGTCACCGCCGAACAGACGCATAAGGTCATCCTCGGTTGAGAGGAAGAAACGGCTGACACCCGGATCGCCCTGACGGCCTGCACGGCCACGGAGCTGGTTATCAATACGGCGTGACTCGTGTCTTTCCGTACCCATAATGTAAAGACCTCCAGCCTCTCTTACCTTTTCAGCCTCGCCCTTAATTTCTTCCTTATACTTGTCATTCAGTTCTCTGAATGTATTTCTTGCATTGATGATTTCTTCATCATCGGTTTCCGCATAACCTGTAGCTTCTTCAATAAGCTCCTCTGTAAAGCCCTGCTTACGCATTGCGGCTTTTGCCATATACTCTGCGTTACCGCCGAGGATGATATCGGTACCACGACCTGCCATGTTGGTTGCGATTGTTACCGCACCGAGTTTACCTGCCTGAGCAACAATTTCAGCCTCTTTTTCATGCTGTTTTGCATTGAGGACATTGTGCTTGATGCCTCTCTTTTTGAGCATTTTTGAAAGAAGCTCCGACTTCTCAATTGAAATTGTACCGACAAGGACAGGCTGTCCCTTTTCGTGAGCCTCAACAATTGCGTCAATAACAGCGTGGAACTTGCCGTTTTCTGTCTTATAAACCGAATCGGGGAGGTCTTTTCTTAAAACAGGCTTGTTTGTAGGAATTTCAACAACATCAAGCTTGTAGATTTCCTGGAATTCTTCCGACTCTGTCTGAGCAGTACCTGTCATACCCGAAAGCTTTTTGTAAAGACGGAAGTAGTTCTGGAATGTGATTGTAGCAAGAGTCTTGCTTTCGCTCTGAACCTTTACGCCCTCTTTAGCCTCAATAGCCTGGTGAAGACCTTCGTTAAAACGACGGCCGTACATAAGACGACCTGTAAACTCGTCAACGATGATAACTTCGCCGTCCTTGACAACATAGTCAACATCAAGCTTCATAACGCCGTTGGCCTTGATAGCCTGATTTACATGGTGCTGAATTGTAAGGTTATCGGGATCGGTAAGGTTTTCAATACCGAAAAATTCTTCGGCTTTCTTAACACCGCTCTGTGTGAGAGTTGCTGTTTTCTGCTTTTCATCAACAACATAATCAATGTCGTTTTCTTTGTAATATTCCTCCATATCCTCTTTTGCGTCAAGTTCTGCAAAACGCTGAACTTTAAGAGTTTTTGCAAAAGCGTCAGCCTTTGCGTAAAGGTCTGTTGACTTGTCGCCCTTACCCGAAATAATAAGAGGAGTTCTCGCCTCATCAATGAGGATTGAGTCAACCTCATCGACAATCGCAAATGCGTGCGGGCGCTGAACCTTGTTTTCCTTGTAAACTACCATGTTGTCACGGAGGTAGTCAAAACCGAGTTCGTTGTTTGTTCCGTATGTAATGTCTGCGGCATAAGCCTTTTTTCTGCCGTCATTGTCAAGGTCATGGCAGATAAGACCGACCGAAAGACCGAGGTATCTGTAAAGCTTGCCCATCCACTCTGAGTCACGGCGGGCAAGGTAATCGTTGACTGTTACAATGTGAACACCTTCGCCTGTAAGAGCGTTGAGGTATGCAGGGAGGGTAGCAACCAAGGTTTTACCTTCACCGGTTTTCATCTCGGCGATTCTGCCCTGGTGAAGAACGATACCGCCGATAATCTGAACGGGGAAGTGCTTCATACCAAGCACTCTCCAGCCTGCCTCACGACAGGTTGCAAATGCTTCGGGGAGAATATCGTCTGTTGTTTCGCCGTTGGCAAGTCTTTCTTTAAGAATTGTTGTCTGGTTCTTGAGTTCACTTTCGCTCATAGCCGCATATTTATCTTCGAGTGCAAGCACCTTGTCACAAATTGGTTGCACACGCTTAACTTCACGCTTGCTGTAGTTGCCGAACATAGCCTTTAAAAAATTCATCAGGGTTCTTCCTTTCAATGTACCGAAAAAATCGGTCAAACTGTATTTTCAATAATATAATTTTAATTTACTGCACCGCAGACGCTCCAAGGCTTTTTGCAGCCTGAATCATTGCGGCCTCAACCACGGGACCGGCATATTGAAAACCGAAACCCGAATCCTGTACAACACAGGCAAAGGCGAGAGGGCAGTCCTCATCTTTTGAGTAGCCGACCATCCAGCCGTTAGGGTTCTTATCATCGCCGACTTCACCCGTACCTGTTTTGGCACAGACTGTAAGTCCTCCAAAAAGGTTGTCGCCGTAGTAATCCGAAACGGTGTATCTCATAACATCATCAAGCTTTGTCGCCGTATCGGATGAAAAAAGCTCCTGTCCGCTGCTCTTGTAGTTTATGCCGAGTGCGGAGAGTATGGACTCATCTTTGATAAGGGTAGGGTTTGTAGCCTTACCACCGTTTGCGATTGCACCGCAGATAATTGCCATCTGCATCGGGTTTACCTTGTCATTATACTGACCTACACCCGACCAGCCAAGCTGGTTTTCATTGGCATCGCTGACATCATATGAACCTTTTGCGGTTTTAATTCCGTCAACATCAAAGGAGCTGTTAATGCCGATTTTCTCGGCAGTTTTTGTCATTGTGTCACTTCCGAGTTCAACGGCAAGCTTTGCAAAAACAATATTGCAGGAATGTGCCATTGCCTCTTTATATGTCAGCGTTCCGTGAGTTTCCGTACAGGTAACTTCACTTCCGCCTATGTTCTCACTTCCGTTACAAACCCAAGTGCGGTCATAAAGGTCGGGAATATTCTCGATTGCCGCCGCAGATGTAACGATTTTGAAGATTGAACCCGGAGTAAAGGTTGACGAAAGCACATTATCAAGGTAAACGCCCTCGTATTCGCTTTCGTTGTCCTTGGTAATTTCGGGAGGAGCCTGCGGATCGTAAGCCATGGTGCTTATGGAACAGATAACCTCGCCTGTTTTGTAGTTATATATTACACAGGCACCTTTTTTGTTATAAGCTGCAAGAACATCATAAGCCGCCGCACAGGTTGCGGAATCGACTGTCAGCTTTATATCGTGAGAGGCACGCAATGATTCCGGCATATTAAGACCGAAAACAAGGTTATAGCCTATCAGCTGAGAACGATACATACTTTGAACAGCCGTTGAAATGTTAAGGCTGTCATCACCGACAACATGAAGCAGAGATTTTCTTACGCTCTCGCTTTCGTTATAAACTCTTTTACCGTCAACCGTCTGTGCAAGAGCCGTGCCGTTGCGGTCATATATCGCTCCTGCCTGTGCAAGGCCGCCGTCACCTGCTATATGCGCATTATATGCCTGATCAACCCAGTCGTCTGCCCCTGTTACAAGCTCAAAGGCAAGATAGCCGAGTCCGCCGATAAACGCAAGCGCAACTATATATATAAGTGTACTTCTGCGAAGTATTTTTTTCAAACCTTACACCACCCTGTGTATCAAGTGAACAATCGAAAAATTAAAGAAAATGCGGCTTTGCTTGCAAAGCACTATGAATATGGTCGGGAGATAGCGCATTTTATTTTGCTGTTTTTCCTCTCGACAACAATTTTCCATTTTCAATTTTTCATTTTCAATTTACTAAACTTATCTTTTTACCGAATAAGTTCTCTCGTCTGCGGCTTTGATGAATGCAACAAGTCCCCAACAAGACATAATACTTGAACCGCCGGCAGACACAAACGGAAATGTTACGCCTGTAAGCGGAAGGACATCGGTTGCACCGAAAACATTGAGAGAAAGCTGAACGACAAAAAGTCCTGCCGCACAGCACGCTGAAATTGAATAAAAGGTACTTCTGCTTCGGGTTGTAATTGCCCTTGCATAAATAAACATTGCACCTACTGCCACGGCAAGTGTGAACGCAACGATAACTCCCATTTCTTCCGAAACAAGTCCGAAAACAAGGTCACTTTCGGATGCGGCGACCTGCTTTAAAAAACCGTTGCCGATACCTACACCGAAAAGTCCGCCGCTTGCCATATATGTGAGAACTCTTGCCTGCTGATAACCGAGGTTGTCCTGAGTATGTTCCCACACATGACGCCAGCCCGAAAAACGGTCGGCAACATACGGTTTAAACTTGAGGACAAAGGTTACGCCGAAAATTGCGGCGGCAACAGCAAGAATAATCGTCTTAAAATCGCCCGAGCGCATAAACGCTGTGAGCAAAAATGTTACAAAGAAGATGAGCGCAGTACCGAAGTCACCCATAAGAGCCAAAAGTCCGACGCAGACTGCCGAGAAGATAATGTACTCAAGCAGGTTCTTCTTTGTCATCAACACATCAAGCGAACTTGCGCCGATAAATATGAAGATAATCTTTGCAAGCTCTGACGGCTGAAATGAAAACGAGCCGATATAAATCCAGTTGGCGGCGCCGTTTGTAATCTTACCGAATACAATTGTTACGCCCAAAAGACCAACCGCACAAATCATTGCCGGAAGTCTGAGTTTATTTACCTTATCGGGATCTTCAATCAGCTTGATGATTATGCAGAAGAAAATCATACCTATTGCGGCGGCAACAAGCTGAACATAAGCCGAGCGTTCCGACTGTCTGATAAGCATCATTACGCCTATGCCCGTCAAAAACAGGGCGAGCGATTCAAGCTCGAAATTTACTCTGCGGATTACAAAATAGGAGATAAAGAAGAATCCCCATTCAACAGCCGCAAGAGCACCGAACAGCACGAGCGGAGCCATTGTATTTGTGCCGTCATTCCAGAACATTGCCTGAACGCACATAAAAAAGTGAAAAAATGTAATAAGAAGCATAAGCTTCCACGATTTCATTGCAGGCTTATCGCTGACCTTTGAGAAAAACCAGCTCGACTGCAACGGCCGTTGGAACTCCTCGCCTCTTTTTACTATAAGGCTTGTACCGCCTATTGTTATTGTATCGTCAATTAGCACCTTTGCTCTGCCTCTTGTTCTTTTGCCGTTGAGCATTGTGCCGCTCTTTGAGTCGGTATCGCTTACATACCAACCGTCTTTACGGCGAAGGAGTACACAATGATTTCTTGAAACCGTCGGGTCATCAACGGTTACATCACTGCTTTTACTTCTGCCGATTGAATTTTCCCAGAAAAGCACGGGGAGCATCTCGCCCGTTGCAGGGTTCAAAAGTGAAATCAAAGGAGTTTCGGGACGGCGGCGACGGCGCATTGCGGCAAAGCACTGGTACACAATTATTATTGCATAAACAGGCATAAGAAAACGCAGTGCAACAACACCCATATCGAAAATTATCGAAAGATCCGGCACTTTTTTCAACTCCTTCACAAATCATCTGTCCTAAAAATAAGCATACTTAAAGTTATACAGTTTAAATAATAATCCAATTTCCTCCAAAAGTCAATAGCCGAGTGCCTCGGCAGTCAATTCGTGAAGATAGTTTGTACAATAGAAAACTAAAAATGCCCGAGCGTGACTTTCTATATTAAGATAGTTTTTTCAGCCGAGTGCCTCGGCAGCCAATTCGTGAAGACAGTTTGTACAATAAAAAACTTATGATACCCGAGCGTAGCATTTTAATTGTTTGTACAAACCAAACTGTAGGGGCGTTCATCGGACGCCCGCACGAGTTTGTGCTTTTTATACAATTTTATTAAACTCCTTGATTTATTAACTTCAATAATTTATAATAACTTTGACAGAGGATTTGTTAATCCATCTGTTGAGTGTTTCGCCACTTATTTAAAGGGCGAGTGTTTTTTTATCGTTGAGCGTTTCGCCGCTTGTAAAAGTGCGAGTATTAACAAAAGACCTCACGAAATTCGTGAGGTCTTTTATCATGATATATCTATGAGGATTAATGAAGACTTTTCATTTTATCTGCTTTATCACGGCATATATGCGACCATTTGCAGTCGCCACACACCTGCGAAAGCCTGTCTTTTAAAATTATATTTTCTCTTGCAATTCTCGAAAGCTCTTTCCAATCGGCAGTATCGCCGATTTTCATTCCGAGTAAATCAAGACATCTTTTGTCATAGCATGACGCCTTACCCGTAACATCGCAGCTGCCGTTGTCACGGTTCGGACACGATGAACAAATTTCGTCACAACCGCCCGTAAGCGTAAGGTTTGCATTGTTATTTTCAAGAACCGACACTATTTTTGCCATTCCGCAGACAAATTCATCGCTGTAACCCTTGCCTTCAAAAAACTGCACACAAAGGCTGTGATGCGGTCTGAACTTAAAGCTTAACGATTTTGTCAAGACGATTCACCAAAACTGTTGCAACAACAATCTTTGCAGCATCTGCAAGAAGGAACGGAACAACGCAGGTGAGAAGTGCGGCAACAAAGTCTGTATGCATTGCAATCATAAACCAGATTGTGCCGAAAAGGTAGCATACTGCAAGGCCTGCAACCATTGAAACCGCAAGCACCCAAAGCTTTCTGCCGAGAAAATCAGTCATAAGTCCAACGATAAGTGCCGTAAAGAGGAAACCGATGATATAACCGCCTGTCGGACCGCCGAGAACGCCGATTCCGCCTGAGAATCCTGCAAACACGGGAACACCGATTGCACCGAGGAGAACATAAACCGCAACGCTGATGAGTCCTCTTTTCCAGCCGAGCATAGCCGCCGCCATAAAGATGCCGAGAGTCTGAAGTGTGAACGGAACTGTCATCGGAATCTGAATCTGTGCGCACACTGTGATGATTGCGACGAACATCGCCATATACACAAGGCTTAATACATTACTTTTTGATTTACTGTTTGTTTTTGCTTCTGTCATAAAATTACCTCTCCTTTGCAAAACCGCTTCTTTTGTTTTGCAGATTGTCAACCAAATTGTTTTATCGGTTGACAATTATTATAGTACCGATTATCGCATTTGTCAACCCGATTTATGTTTTAAAATGACAATTACAATCCGTTTTGATGTAACAATTGACTTTACAACCGTCTTACAATACAACTGAGTTAACCAAACAGGACATAAAAAACAGGGACAGCGTTTTGCTGTCCCTGAAATTTTTGTAAAGATTAAGTTTGCGTGCTTACAATTAAGCCTTGTTAACCGAACCGAAGAGTTCCATCTTTTCCTTAACAGTAGCCTTGATAGCCTCTGCACCGGGAGCGAGGAGCTTTCTTGGATCGAAGCCCTTGCCTTCGAGATCCTTGCCCTCTTCAATGTACTTTCTTGTAGCTGCTGCAAATGCAAGCTGGCACTCTGTGTTAACATTGATCTTTGAAACGCCGAGTGAGATAGCCTTCTTGATCATGTCGGCAGGGATACCTGTACCGCCGTGGAGAACGAGCGGCATCTCGCCTGTAAGTTGCTGGATAGCGTCAAGAGTTTCAAAGCTGAGGCCCTTCCAGTTTGCAGGATACTTACCGTGAATGTTACCGATACCTGCTGCGAGCATTGTTACGCCGAGGTCTGCAACCATTTTGCATTCCTTAGGATCTGCGCATTCGCCCATGCCGATTACGCCGTCTTCCTCGCCGCCGATTGAACCAACCTCAGCCTCAAGTGAAAGACCGAGCTTGTTACAAGTTGCAACGAGTTCCTTTGTTTTTTCAATGTTTTCTTCGATCGGATAGTGTGAACCGTCGAACATGATTGAGCTGAAACCGGCTTCGATGCACTTCTTAGCGCCTTCATATGAACCGTGGTCAAGGTGGAGAGCAACAGGAACTGTGATGTTGAGTTCCTCGAGCATACCGTTTACCATACCAACGACTGTTTTGTAGCCGCACATATATTTACCGGCACCCTCAGATACACCGAGGATAACAGGTGAGTTGAGTTCCTGTGCTGTTAAAAGAATTGATTTTGTCCATTCAAGGTTGTTGATGTTGAACTGACCTACTGCATAGTGGCCTGCCTTTGCTTTTGTAAGCATTTCTTTAGCGTTTACTAATGGCATTTTAATCTTCCTTTTTTAAAAAATTTCAGCAGACAAGCGTCCCCACCTGCCGATTTAAGTTTATTATACAATATATTTTTGAAAATATAAAGACCTAAAAAGAAGATTTAGTGAAAATTTTAACAATTAGTCGAAAAATTCTTCATTTTGTCCTGTTTTAGTCAATTATCACTAAACTTTCAAAATAAACTCACACTTCCGTAACACAACAAGGTTGATTTTGATTTTGTGAAAAGGTATAATATAAATGTAAATTACAATACTTGATTTTGGTCAAGCGTTGTATGATAATATTTTTTGTAAACTATCCCGTAGAGACAGATGATATCCGCCCCTACGAAATATTTGTTCATTTCGGCAATTTGCTTGCAAAAAATTTTGTTTCATTACTTAAGGACAAACGCAGTTTGTACCCCACGGTAACAAATAAATGTAGGAGTAACTTTTATGGACAATTTTGACAACAACAATATGGGTGGGTTTGAACCGCAAAAGCCGTTCACAGAAAAGCCCGTACAAAACAATAATATGAACACGGAACAGACAATTCCCGTTTCCGAACCCGAAACACAGGAAGAACAGAATCAGAATGTTCAGCCGCAGAACGGCAACACACCTTACGGTGATTATATTTTCGGCAACAACAATCAAAACACGGCAAACAATGCAAATCCGACTGAAAATGTTCCGCCGTATCAGCAGAATCAAAATCCGAATCCGAACACCTACGCTCAGCCGTGGCAGTACGGTTACGGTCAGTATCCCTACAGCGGACAGAATCCGCAGTATAATCAGAACAATCAGCAGTACGGTCAGTATCAGAACAACACAGGATACAATCAGAATGTACCTCCGTATCAGCAGAATATGTACGGACAGCCTCCCTACGGCAACAACGGTACATACAATCAGCAATACAATCCGCAGATGTTCGCACAGTACCCCCAAAAGAAAACAAAGGGCGGAATAATTGCGTTGATTATCGTTCTCTGTTCACTTCTTACAATCGGTTTTATCGGCATGATGGTGTACGGATTTTCGGTTGACATAAAAGAAGATTTGAACAGCGACCGAAGTGATTCGGGCAATTCGTTCAGACTTCCGAATAAAGACAGCACAACACCGTTTGAAACCCTTCCCGACACATCTTCGCAGGGTAAAACTCACGATGAGTCTGACTACAGTGACAAGGTGAACAAGGATTACTCGGGTATGAAGCTTGAAAGCAATCCGAAAGACGCAAAAACAAACAACAGCTACACAGCCGCAAAAGCGTCAGAAAAGGTTTCCGACTCGGTAGTCGGCATTCTCTGTTACTCGGACGATGTACCCGATCAGGCTGACACAACAACCGCATCTTCACAGGGAAGCGGAATTATCTTCTCACAGGACGGCTATGTTATCACAAACGCTCATGTAATCGGCAACAGCAAAACAGCCTATGCAATCAGAGTTGTAACATCTGACGGCAAGGTATACAAGGCAGGTGTTGTGGGCTACGATTCAAGAACCGACATTGCAGTTCTCAAAATGGACGATGCAAAGGGACTTACTCCTGCAACATTCGGTGATTCGTCACAGCTTGAGGTTGGTCAGGATATTATCGTAGTCGGCAACCCGGGCGGTCTTGACTATCAGAACACAACAACCAAGGGCGTTATTTCGGCGCTTGACAGAAAACTTTCAACATCAAGCCTTACAAAGTACATTCAGACCGATGCCGCAATCAATCCGGGCAACTCGGGCGGTCCGCTTGTAAACTACTACGGTCAGGTTGTCGGAATTACAACTTCAAAGATTGTTTCCGAAACTTACGAAGGTATGGGCTTTGCAATTCCGTCACAGACAGTAAAAAACATTGTTGACACACTTGTAAAGAACGGCTATGTTGAAGGCAGAGTAAAAATCGGCATTTCGGGCATTGCAGTAACATCGGAGCAAGCATCAAATTACAATATTCCGCAGGGCATTTATGTTCAGAGTATCGTATCTGGCGGTCCGTGTGACGGCACAAGCCTTGAAGAAGGCGATATCATCACAGAGGTTGACGGCGAAACAATTACAAGCTTTGCAGATGTTTATGCGATTCTTGAAACCCACAAGCCGGGGGACAAAATCAAGGTTAAATATTACAGCTCATCATCGGGCGACGGTGAGGTTGAAATCACACTTCAGGAAGATAAGTAATTTTAATATAAGAATATCACCAAAAGCAAGAGGGCAGTCACGGCAATGTGACTGCCCTCTTGCTAATTGAAAATTAAAAGTGAAAAATGGAAAATTATTGTCGGGTAGCCAGTTTGCAAATTGCGAGCGATTGCAGCCCGACTGTTTTATTTTTGGTATTTTTATATTCGCCTATATTTTGTAGAGGCGAACCTCGTTCGCCCGTTCGTGTGCGATGCACACGATTGAACGCATAGCGTTCAAATACCATATGCAACTCATTTATATAATTTAATTTTGCATATACATTGTGTCATTATTTTTTAACGGGGATAAAATTCCGCAAAAATCCTGCACTTCTTCCTTTCAGGTAAAACCAACCTATGGTGTCAAAAACTGCCGCTCCTACAAAATTAACAAGCAAATCTTTCATTGTATCGATCAGACCGATGTCAAGGTAACCGTTAATACCGAGATTTTCACCGTTCACAACGGTTGATGTTATATCCCTGATGTGCATTATCACATTCGGCTTGCCCGAAATCAAGCCTGAATGTATTGCCGTGATTACGGTGTCCTTTTGCATATCCTTTTCAAAAAGCATATCCGCACCAAACTCAAAAAACTCCCACACAACACCGACTGTCATTGAAAAGCAAAACGAAAACAGGCACACGAACATGGGCGAGAGGCTCAATTTCACCCGTTCGCTTCTGTTCAAAATATCGGTCAGTCCAAAACCGACGCCTGCACAGATAAAGCCGTTCACGGCATGGAGCAATGAATCCCATATCGGAATCTTTTCGTAGAACGCACCGAGCTCACCCATAACATTTGCCGCAAACACGAACAGCACAACAATCGTTTCAAGCACACTCGGCAACGCTACCGACAGCTTTCGGTCGATGAACAACGGAAGCATCAACAGTCCGAGCGTTAACACACAGGTCATGACATTCTCCCATTTTCCGTTTAAAATGCCGGCAGTCAAAAGTGACACAAGTATGAGCCTTATTATGATGTAAACGCCTGCCTTAACCTTGTGCTCTCGCATTTCACGCACATTCAGCCACCGTGCAAGCCTTTGAAAAAATCCTTTAAGTCGTTTTTTCATAATATCCCCCGATTTTTACACTTATTTTTTCCTTAAAAACGAGATAAACCCCTGTAAAATTGTATTAGCTTTTTCTGCCTGATATTACCGCAAAATAAAAAAGCCACCGCAATCTGCGATGACTCATAAGCATTGATATTAAATTACTTTTTCTCTGACTTCTCTGACGATTCGGTTTTTTCGCCATTTTTTTCAGCCTCAAGCTTTTTCTTGAGTTCCTCTTTGCCGACAGCAAGCATCAGCTTGATACGGTTTTCCTGATTTACCTTCGGCGCACCCGGATCATAGTCGATGGTAACGATATTGGCATTCGGTCTGATTTCTTTAATCTTTCTGATTGCGCCCTTACCGTTGATATGATTCGGCAGACAACCGAAGGGCTGTGTGCATACGATATTCTCATAGCCTGTATCGGCAAGTTCAATCATCTCGGCTGTAAGAAGCCAGCCCTCGCCCATCTTACTGCCGTAGCCGATAACACCGTTTACAAGCTCCTTTGTGTGAGCATATCTGTGAGGCGGAACAAAACCGTACTTTTCAGCGGCATCAACCATAAGTCCCTCAAGCTTTGTGAGGTAATTAAGAAGCATCGAACAGAATTTGTATTTAACTCTGCTTCCTCCGAACATCTTGTAGTCCTCAATACGGTTATCAACCTTAAATGATGCAAAACCCATAAGACCGGGTACGCAAACCTCGCAATCCTGATCTGCAAGAAAGTCCTCAAGACCGTTGTTAGCCATTTTGGAGTATTTTACATAGATTTCGCCGACAATACCGACTTTAACCTTCGGCACTTTGTTAAGCTCAATTTTTGTGAATGACTTTGTAATTTTATCAAGAGTTTCGTCAATTTCTTCAAGAGTGTAGCCCTTGCCCTGTATGAGCATATCGGAAATCTTATCCGTCCACTCATCAACAAGCGCCATACTTTCACCCTTGTTCACCTCATAGGGCTTTGTCTGGTTTGAAAGCAGCATTAACTGGTCGCCGTACACAAGACCGCCGACAAATCTGCGGATAAGCGGAAGTGTGAGCGAAAAACCGCTGTTGTGCTCCATACCGAATGAAAGCGAAATTACGGGAACGAACTCAAAGCCTGCCTTTTTGAGAGCCTTTCTCAAAAGGAAAATGTAGTTAGAGGCACGACATCCGCCGCCTGTCTGAGTAATCATCAGGGCAACCTTGTGAACATCATACTTTCCGCTTTGCAGAGCATTGATGAACTGACCTATAACCAGCAAAGCCGGATAACAGGTATCGTTGTGAACATATTTAAGACCTGTCTGCGCAATCTCCGGACCTGTTGTGTCGAGCAAATCAGACTTATAGCCGTAATAGTTGAACACCTTTTCAAGTATTTTAAAATGAATAGGCGCCATATTGGGCATAAGGATTGTGTATTCCTTTTTCATCTGCTTTGTAAACAGCAAACGACCTGTTTTTTTGTCATACTTCAACTCTGCCATAACAGAATTTCCTTTCATCAATCGTTTTCAAGCGCAGCAAGCAAACTGCGGATTCGGATTTTAACTGCTCCGAGGTTTGTAATCTCATCTATCTTAATCTGAGTGTAAATCTTATTTTTGCTTTCAAGAATTTCTCTTACCTCATCGGTTGTAATCGCATCAACACCGCAGCCGAATGATACAAGCTGAACAAGCTCCATGTCCTTTCTTGTTGTAACATATTTTGCCGCCGCATAAAGTCTTGCGTGGTATGTCCACTGGTTGAGAACATGAGTCCGGAAATGCTCAACTCTCGGAGAAATAACATCTTCGCTGACGATTGCAACATCAAAGCCTGAGATAAGTCTGTCGATTCCGTGGTTAATTTCGGGATCAATATGATATGGTCTGCCTGCAAGAACAAAAATCTTTTTGCCCTCTTTTTCAGCCTTGGCAATAATCTCGTTGCCCTTGTCAATAACCTTTTTTCTGTAATTTTCCTGTTCCTGATATGCAAGCTTAGCCGCATTTCTGACCTCGTTAAGAGTGAGATCGGGGAAGTGGAAAGAAAGTCTTTCATAGGCTTTCTTAGGAAAATCGTTCGGGCGGTGAATACCGAAGTATTCCTTTATGAAGTGAACCTTGCGTATATCCTTCATATTGTTTTTGATAACCTCGGGGTAGTAAGCAACGACAGGACAGTTGTAATGGTTATCTCCGAGATGCTCGTCAAAATTATAGGAAAGACAGGGGTAGAAAATTGTTTCTGCACCCATATCAATAAGAGTCTGAATGTGACCGTGAACAAGCTTTGCAGGGAAGCAAACGGTATCGCTCGGAATTGTCTGCTGACCTCTCTGATAAAGCTTTCTTGTTGAATACGGTGAGTGGAACACCTCAAATTTAAGTTCTGTAAAGAATCTGTACCAGAACGGATAAAGCTCATACATATTGAGCGCCATAGGAATTCCAAGCTTACCTCTTATGCCTTCAACAGGCTTGTAGGAATCAATGAGATTCAGCTTATAGGCATACATATTCATATCGTTTGCAGGAGCCTTCTTTGTGATCGGTCTTTCACAACGGTTTCCTGCAATAAACTTTCTGCCCTTGCCGAATGAATTTATTGTAAGACGGCAGTTGTTGTTGCACATACCGCAGTTTGCAACCTTGATTTCGTGAACGAATTCATCAAGTCCCTTTTTGTCGGTAATTGTACTCTTGCCAACGCCCTTTGACTTTTTCTTTGCGTAAAGAGCCGCACCGTAAGCACCCATAAGTCCTGCAATGTTAGGACGGACAACTTCAACGCCCATTTCCTGTTCAAATGCACGCAAAACAGCGTTGTTAAGGAAAGTACCGCCCTGAACTACAACACGCTTGCCGAGTTCGTCGGGGCTTGACGCACGAATAACCTTGTAAAGGGCATTCTTTACAACGCTGAGTGAAAGACCTGCCGAGATATCTTCAATTGTTGCGCCGTCTTTCTGAGCCTGCTTAACGCTTGAATTCATGAATACGGTACAGCGTGAGCCGAGGTCAACGGGACGCTTTGCAAAAAGTCCGAGCTTTGCAAAGTCGGCAATCTCATATCCGAGAGCGTTTGCAAATGTCTGCAAAAAGCTTCCGCAACCCGATGAACAAGCCTCATTAAGGAATATATTGTCAATTGCACCGTTATGTATCTTAAAGCATTTAATATCCTGTCCGCCGATATCGATGATAAATTCAACATCGGGCATAAAGTATTTTGCGGCGGTAAAGTGGGCGATTGTTTCAACAATGCCGTAATCAACCGCAAATGCGTTCTTTACAATGTCCTCTCCGTAACCTGTTACGGCAGAAGAAACAACATTTATTTCGGGATTTATTTCGTAAACCTCGTCAAGGAATTGCTTCATAATCTCAACGGGGTTTCCCTTTGATGGCAGATATTTTGAATAGAGCAGCTCACCGTCATCATTGAGAACAACACCCTTTACGGTTGTCGAGCCTGCGTCCATTCCTATATAAGCCTTGCCAGTGTAACCCTTTAGCTCCTTCTGCTTAACATCAGCCTTTGCATGACGGTCGCAGAATTTCCTGTACTCCTCTTCGTTTTTAAAGAGCGGCTGATTGAACGCAAAGTTACCGCTGCCACGGTAGTTCTTTACCTTTTCGATAACCTCGTCAAAATCAATAGTCTTTTCGGCACACAAAGCCGCACCGCAGGCAACATAATAAAGTGAATTTTCGGGACAGATTCCCTTTGTTCCAAGCGTGCGGTCAAAGCAGTTTCGCAGTTCGCTCATAAATGTAAGAGGTCCGCCGAGGTATACAATCTGACCTTCAATTTCTCTGCCCTGTGCAAGACCTGCAACAGTCTGGCTTACAACCGCATTGAAAATACTCTCTGCGATGTCGCTCTTTCTCGCACCCTGATTAAGAAGCGGCTGAATATCGGTCTTTGCAAACACACCGCATCTTGATGCGATTGTGTATGTCTTTTCGTGCTGTTTTGCAAGCTCGTCCATATCCTCAAGCTTAACATTCAAAAGCGTTGCCATCTGGTCAATAAACGCACCCGTGCCGCCGGCGCAGGTACCGTTCATTCTTACCTCAAGTCCGTTTGTGAGGAACAATATCTTTGCATCCTCACCGCCGAGTTCAATTATAACGTCTGTACCCGGAATAAAGGTATTGGCGGCAACTCTTGTTGCGTAAACCTCCTGAATAAAATCAACGCCGACAGACTCGGCAACACCCATTCCGGCAGAACCCGAAAGAGCCACCGAGGCATTTTCAACGCCGTCAATCCTTGTCCGTACAAGTGCAAGAATTTCTGCAATCTTTTCCGTAATTCGGGAATAATGCCTTTCATATGTGCTGTATATTAATTTGTTTTCGTCGTCAAGCACAACACATTTTATTGTTGTTGAGCCAATATCCAATCCTAATTTCAACTTGTGCCTCCGAAATCAATACATAGTAATCTCATTGTGCATATCTAATTAATTATAGTATTTTTTGTCAAGAAAATAATTCTAATTTGGAATATTTTCACCTTTGATGAATTTTACCATTTTTATCACAAAAATTCAATACACATAAAGGGCATAATGTATAATCTACTGCATATAATTTGCCCTCAAAAGCAAAGCGGAGCATTGTTCCGACTTTAATATATCTTAAAAATGCAGAAAAACCTGCCGAAATCGGCAGGTCTTTAGCTTTAAGTATTTAAATTATCAGAAAAGTTCACCGTGAGGAGCTTCACCGTCATCTGCCTCGTCTGAATCTGCGGACTCGGAGAATCCTTCTTCACGCTTTGCCTCAAGCTCTGCCTTGAGGTCGCAGATGTTTGTAAGATGCTCGGGTTCTGCCTTTTCTTCGGTAACAGCCTCGGGCTGTTTTTCAACAGGCTTTTCCTCTTTAAAAGGAGAGGACTTGTAGTCGCCCTCATTTGAGCAAGCTACTGTAATATCAACAATATCATCCTCTTTAACCTCGGGAGCAACCTCGGGATTGCCGTAGAAAATATCGTTTGAGCTGTTGACAATCTTTCTGTAACACTCTCTTGCTTTTGCGATTTTGGCCTTTGAAGTATCAATAACCTTCAAAAGCTTTTCGCACTCGGCGTCATTAATTTCAGTGCCTTTCTTTCTGCTGTCGTACATAATCTTTCCGAGAGCAATATATGCTCTGTTCATAAGCTCGCTTTCGCTTTTCATAACAAGTCTTAATCTGTTGAGCTTTGCGTTTGTTCTGTTCTTTTCTACTATTGTCTGAGCTACCGATGAAATTGTATCAACGGCTGTATTTACTGTTCCTTTTACACTGTCAAGTATCGTCATAGTAAATTTCTCCTTTAAAACCGCTTTGGCACAAACACTCTGACACATTCTGCCGTGGCGAATAATATTAAACTTATTTCTATTATTATGACAGATTTTTTTGATAAAATCAACATTTTTTTAAAATTTACTTGTTAAAATCACGGTCAATTGCTATAATTAGTTTCATAGAGTGTTAAAGAGGTGGTTTGGATGCCTGAAAAGAAAATTACCAAGGCAATCGTCTGCCCAATGTGCGGTGAAATGAGCAAGGCTGATGTTTACACCAGCATCAACCCGTCCGTAACAAAGGGTGTGCGCAGAAGAGCGCTTGACGGTGAGCTTTTTGCGTGGAAATGTCCGTCATGCGGATACTCCGCAAGGCTCACATATCCGATTCTCTACAATGATATGAAGAATCGTTTTATGGTGTATTTCATTCCCAAAATTGATCATTTTCAGCTCTGCGACAACGAGCTTGAAGAAAAATACAGCAATCTCCGCAACATAAGCAAACGAATTGTTCCGACCTTCAATTCGTTCAAGGAGAAAATTTTTATCTTTGAGTCGGGACTTGACGATATGTCGGTTGAGCTTACAAAGCTTGCAATCAGCCAAACGGTTTCAAAAAAGCTTAACGGTGCGGAAATTCATGACGGATATCTTTCAATGTACGATCGTGAACGCAACACAATGGGATTTACATATTTTACAGGTGAAAAGCATACACCGTATGTTCAGACAGCAAGACTTGAAATTTATGTTAAATCGAAGAAAATTGTCGATTCGCTTGCGTATAAAGACAAAAAGTTAAAGGGCTTTCTTAAAATTGACCGTGAATGGGCAGAAAACATTCTCTACCGCTACAAGCGCATGAAGCATATTGAAAAGCTTAACAAGCTGAAAGAGTAAGCTGTTACTGTAGTCAGTCGATTCTTTTGGTTTAAAAAAGAATCTGCAAATAAGTAACATATACACTGTAAAGAATATCCGTAAACATAAACTTGTTAAAGCAAACATGCATAAAAATTTCCGCCGTTCCGATTAGGGTGGCGGAATCATTCAGCTTAATATTTTTTGTATTTGCAATTCCAACTTGTCAGAATGCCGATACAATCGAGGATTTTCGTTGCACAAAAAAATCAGGGATCGACTCAAAGAGCCGACCCCTTTTTAATTCATTGAAAAGATTGGTAATTACTTGTTAACAGCTTCATAAACTGCAACTGCGCAAGCAACTGTAGCACCAACCATCGGGTTGTTACCCATACCGATAAGGCCCATCATTTCAACATGAGCAGGAACAGAAGATGAACCTGCGAACTGAGCGTCACCGTGCATTCTGCCCATTGAGTCTGTAAGACCGTATGATGCAGGACCTGCACCCATGTTATCGGGGTGAAGTGTACGGCCTGTGCCGCCGCCTGATGCAACCGAGAAATACTTAACGCCGTTCTCATTTGCCCACTTCTTGTATGTACCTGCAACGAGGTGCTGGAAACGAGTCGGGTTAGTAGAGTTACCTGTGATAGATACGCCTACATTTTCATGCTGCATGATTGCAACACCTTCACGAACATCGTCAGCGCCGTAGCAGCGAACTGCAGCTCTTTCACCGTCTGAGAAAGCTCTCTCTTCAACGATTTTAAGCTCTGATGTGAAATAGTCAAACTGAGTCTTTACATATGTAAAGCCGTTGATTCTTGAAATAATGTAAGCAGCGTCCTTGCCAAGACCGTTAAGGATAACACGGAGCGGCTCTTTTCTTGCTTTGTTAGCGTTACGAGCGATACCGATAGCACCCTCTGCTGCTGCAAAGCTTTCGTGACCTGCGAGGAATGCAAAGCACTTTGTTTCATCTCTGAGGAGCATTGCGCCGAGGTTACCGTGACCACGACCAACATTTCTCTGCTCAGCTACTGAGCCGGGAATACAGAAAGCCTCAAGACCGATACCGATAGCTTCTGCTGCCTCTGAAGCAGTCTTTGCGCCCTTCTTAACTGCAACTGCACAACCGAGTGTGTAAGCCCAGCCTGCGTTTTCAAATGCGATCGGCTGAACGCCCTTTACGATGTCGTAGGGATCAAAACCGAGATCGTTACAAATTTTTCTTGCCTCTTCAAGATTTGCAATACCGTATTCGGCAAGGCACTTCTCAATTTTAGGCATTCTTCTTTCCATACCTTCAAATGTTACTGCCATTATGGTGTCCTCCTTACCGAATTATTCTTCACGAGGGTCAATGTACTTAGCTGCGCCGTCAAAACGACCGTACTGACCGATGTTGTTCTTGTATGCTTCGTTTGGCTCAACGCCGTGACGAATGTCCTCGAGCATTTTGCCGAGCTTTACGAACTGATAGCCGATAACCTCATCGTTCTCGTCAAGTGCTGTCTTGAGAACATAGCCTTCAGCCATTTCCATGTAACGAACGCCCTTAGCGTTTGTGCTGTACATTGTACCAACCTGGCTGCGAAGACCCTTACCGAGATCCTCCATACCTGCGCCGATCGGAAGACCGCCCTCTGAGAAAGCTGTCTGGCTTCTGCCGTAAACGAGCTGCTCGAAGATGTTCTTCATAGCTGTGTTGATAGCGTCACAAACGAGGTCTGTGTTAAGACACTCAAGGAGTGTTTTGTTAGGAAGAATTTCTGCTGCCATAGCTGCAGAGTGAGTCATACCCGAACAACCGATTGTTTCAACAAGAGCCTCTTCAACGATACCGTCTTTAACATTAAGTGTAAGCTTGCAGGCACCCTGCTGAGGAGCACACCAGCCAATGCCGTGTGAAAGACCTGAAATGTCTTTAATGTCATAAGATTTTACCCATTTGCCCTCTTCGGGAATAGGTGCAGGACCGTGCTTAGGTCCCTTTGCTACAGTGCACATATTTTCAACTTCTTTTGAATAAATCATGTGTACTTCTCCTTTCAATAAATTGTATGAGTCCGAAATCCTCAAACACCTATATTATACGGCTTAACCCGACATTTTTCAAGCATTTTTCGTTAATTTTTACAATTCCCCCACATTGTAATATTTGCCGTGGCAATTTTCCGTTTGATTTTGAAAAGGTAAAAATAAAAACGGCAACCGTGAAACAAATCACCGATTGCCGTTAAAGTTTACTTATTCTTCCCAAAACAATTCGTCAAGGGTTTTGTCAAGTGCTTTACATATTGCTATGCAAAGGTTAATTGTGGGATTGTAGTCGCCCTTTTCAATTGCGCTTATTGTCTGTCTTGACACCTTTACAAGTTCCGCAAGCTGTTGCTGTGACAAATCCTTTGCGGCACGGGCGCTTTTTAATCTTAAATTCTTCATTCTTCAACTGCCTTTTTGTCAATTATTTTTTTGATGACAACTATCACAAAAATACTTATTGTCCAAATCATTACAATGATAGGAATAATGTCAAGATTTGCTATTCCGTTTGTAACAAAGGTTTTGTTGCCGAAAGCAATTCCCAAACATTCTGCTCCCGCAACAAATGCCAAAGAGCCTAAAAGACTCCTTCTGCCTTTATTCGATGTGAAATATGCGTCATTTAAAATGCTTATTCCAACAAATACGGCAGTTGAAAGAAACAGTCCTATGAACATTTGAACGCTGAGTTCAGCCCAATTAATCTCCAAAACATTAACTAAAGCGCAGGCAATTATGTACCCGATAAGCACAAAAAATGCCGATTTATAAGCCTTGCCCCGTGCAAGAACCTGTCGTTCATCGTATTCTGTGTAAGTGTTCTTTTTCCTTTTAATGTTTGCGATAATGAGCGTTACGATAACTACGGCAATAAAACCGCAACAAAAACCAAGCACCCAATAGTATTTTTCTCCCATAATAACATCTCCCAAATAAATCAGCCAATTTGCAGATTTATTCGTCCAACCGATAATCCGCAAATAATATTAAAAAATTTTATGTGTTTAGATGTGAATACTTAAAAAATCCACAATGCGTACAAAAAGCTTTCTGTACCATTATAGTACATTAAAAATTACTTATTGTCAAGTATATTTTACATAATTTTAAAAATACTTTCATTTGGCTGTTTTGGGAAATTAAATCCGTTAAGAAACCTGTCAACTAAAACAAAACAAGACAAGCCCATATTTCAGAGCTTGCCTTGTGGAATTACTCACCGTCACGCTGTATTGTTTCATTAATAGCACGATTAACAAAGCCGTTCACGCTTTCGCCGTTCTTTTCTGCGTGGGCTTTGATAATATCCTTTCGACCTTTCGGCACAGCAACATTGATACGGTCATATGCTTTAGCGTTATATCGGTTGTTTGCCTCAATTCTCGCCCTGCTGTTCTTATTTTCTGCCATTTCTTCACCGCCTGACCGTTAAAAATCTATTGACTTCAACTTGTTGTTGTTGTATAATATAGGTGAAAAGGAACGGCTTTAGCTGTTTCGCATTTGCGTATTTTTTTATTAAAAACCGCTCTGTATTGCGACTACAGGGCGGTTATTTCTTTATATTCTTAATGACTTCATTAAAAGCCACGAAAACAATTGCGAGAACAAATAAGTATGTAATCTCTGCCATTGGAATACACCCCCTTTCGCAAGGGAGCTGAAACAGCCGCCACCGTTCCTTTACAAATATTATTATAGCGTACCTCTTTACACTTAACAAGTACCAATATGCACAAATTATACGCTTAAACATTGTAGTATAATATAGTCACAGGATAAGGAAAGGGGAAAGCGATAATCAGTACGACCGCAACGCAATTGCAGTATATGCAAGATAGATTGTACAAGAATAATATTAATCAGTTTGGATTTGGCAACGGTATTGTTTTCTAAACAACAATAAAAAGGTATCAGTCTTTTTAACCAATACCCTTTTATGGAGCTGATAACTATTCTGTGCATTGCGAAAGTACATACCTCGCTTGTTGCTTGCGGTGCAAATTTTGAACGCTCATCAACGCTACGCCCTAAAAACGCTTTACTAAAGCGTTTTTTAAACGGGCTTTCGAATCCCGTTATTCCCGTTATCTTAATCTGAAACAACAATAAAAAGGTATCAGTCTTTTTAACCAATACCCTTTTATGGAGCTGATAACGGGATTCGAACCCGTGACCTCGTCCTTACCAAGGACGCACTCTGCCTACTGAGCTATATCAGCATATTTAATTGTAAGGTTGCAACCTTTATAATGTTAATCTCGCAAAATTTCGGATATTAACGGCCAAATCATTGATATAAAAAACAGTAAAAATCCAACAATAACAAAATCAAAATTAATTTTACTTTTTTTACACGGTTGCAAAACCACGGTGATTATATCACAAAAACATCGTGATGTAAAGTGTCCACGAAGTATAATAACACATTTGCACGGTGATTTCAAATGTTTTTTTAAACTTTTTTGTAAAAAATACGAAAAGATTTGAAAAACACTTGATTATAAGCCGTTTTGGTGCTATAATTTTCTTGTAAATAATGAAAGCTAAAGGAGTGGGCAACAAACCCGCTCCTTATTTATTAGTTTTCACTTTGTTCCTCGGTGCGGTTTATCTGTCTGCAATATTTCGCACAGGGTATTTTTGCAGACAGGAAGGCAGTGAATTTATGGCAAAAAGCAAAGGCGGTGTAACCGTATCAAAGGTATGGGAGCTTTGTCAGCCGATTGTTGAAGGCTTAGGACTTTCACTTTGGGATGTGCGTTATGTCAAGGAAGGTGCAGACCGTTTTCTGCGTGTTTACATTGACAAACCCGAAGGCATTGACATTAACGATTGCGAAAATGTTTCCCGTGCAATCAACGGTCCTCTTGATGAGCTTGATCCGATTGAGGAGGCGTACTGTCTTGAGGTCTGCTCCCCCGGAATTGAGCGTGAGCTTATCCGTGACGAACATTTTATGCAGTTCATCGGTGCGGATATTATGGTTAAGATGCTCCGCCCCATTGACGGCATAGGCAGAGAATTTAAAGGGGTTTTAAAGGATTATTCCGACGGTAAGGTCACAATTGAGGATCACAGCGGTGAGAATGAAATCACAATCAGCAAAAAGGATGCCGCATGGATTAAGCTTGACGATTTTGATTAAAAATTGCAGTTTGAACACTACAGATACACATAACAGCATAACAATTTGTATATAACCGAAAAATAAGAAAAGGATGATTTGGAAAATGACTAACAAAGATTTATTTGAGGCATTGAGAACATTTGAAAAGGAAAAGGGCATTCCTATGGACTATATGCTTCAAAACATTGAAAAGGCAATTTCCGTTGCCTGCAAGAACTACTACGGCGGTAATGAAAATGTTGTATTCAAGGTTGATCCGGAAAAGAACAGCTTTGACGCAAAGCTTGTCAAAACAGTAGTTGACGAGGTTTTTGATCCTAACTTTGAGGTTACTGTTGAGGAGGCTCAGCAGATTAACAAGAGAAAGAAATTTATTGTCGGCGATGAGATTGAAGTTCCGATTGATCCCAAGCACCTCGGTTGGACATCTGTTTCTTCTGCAAGAAATGTTATCCGTCAGGGCATTCGTCAGGGCGAAAAAGGTCAGACTCTTATCGAGTTTCAGAGCAAGCTCGGTGAAATTGTTACTGCAACCGTTGAAAGAATCGATCCTAAGTCGGGCGTTGCAACAATCAAAATCGGCAAGAGCGAAGCTACTCTGCCAAAGAGCGAACAGCTCGGTCATGACGACCTTAAAGAAGGCGACCACATTAAGGTTTATATTGCAGATGTCAAAGACAACGAAAGAGGTCCTCACGCGATCATTTCAAGAACACACCCCGGTCTTGTAAAGCGTTTGTTTGAACAGGAAGTTCCCGAAATCTATGACGGCGTTGTTGAAATAAAGTCAATCTCCCGTGAGGCAGGCAGCCGTACAAAAATGGCTGTTTACAGCTCAAATCCCGATGTTGACGCAATCGGTTCATGTATCGGCAACAAGGGCGCTCGTGTAAACAAGATTGTTGAAGAACTCGGCGGTGAAAAAATCGACATCGTGCTTTACAGCGATGATCCCGAAAAGTACATTTCGGCGGCTCTCTCTCCTGCAAGCGTGTGCAAGGTTGAAATTACAGATGAAGAAACAAAGAGCTGCCGTGCAACCGTTCCCGACGGTCAGCTTTCACTTGCTATCGGCAACAAAGGACAGAATGCCCGTCTTGCCGCAAGACTTACAGGCTGGAGAATTGACATCCGTCCCGAAAGCGGTTTCTACGGCGAAGATGAGGACGATGAACCAAAGACAGAAGAAAAGTCCGAAGATGTTCTCGACCTTGACGAAAGCACAGAAGGCGAAACAGTTGTTTCGGATGAAACAGAGGAATAATCAGATTAAACAGAGAGGGATTTTATGAAGCAAAGAAAAATGCCGTTGCGTAAATGTACGGGTTGCGGAGAGATGAAAGAAAAGCGTGAGCTTATCCGTGTTGTCAAAGCACCCGACACCAAAGATGAAAACGGTGAAATCATTGCAAAAGGCGAAATTTCGCTTGACCTCACAGGTCGCAAGGCAGGCAGAGGCGCATATGTGTGCAGAAATCTTTCCTGCTTTGAAAAGGCTCGCAAGGCACGCCGCTTTGAACGCTCGTTAAGCTGTAAAATCCCTGATGAAGTATATGAGCAGATGCAAAGTGAACTTGCCGCAGCAGACAGCAAGTAGGCGAAAGGATTTTTTATGAACGACAGGATTTTGTCGCTGCTTGGCATTTGCAAGAGGGCAGGCAAGCTGATTACAGGTGCCGACACGACGATTGACTCAATACGAAAAAGCAAGGCAAAGCTTGTTATTTTTGCAAATGATTTTTCAAAGAGCAGTAAGAAAAGCGTGCAGACAGCCGCTGATGAATGCAATGTGAAAACATTGACAATGAACCGAAGCAAAGAGGAAATCGGCTTTGCTCTCGGAAAAATCTGCGGAGTTATGACAACCGAAGACAAAGGCTTTGCAGATAAGCTTGAACAGCTTATTGAAAACGAATCGGGAGGAGAATTGTATGATAAAATATAAGGTAAAGGACGCAGCAGCAGATCTCGGAGTTTCAAACAAGGAAATTATTGAGATTCTCGAAAAACATTGCGGTGTTACAAAGAAAACAATGACAACACTCGAGGAAAGCGAACTCGATGTGATTTTTGATGTAATCACAAAGAAGAACAAGGTTGAAAGCTTTGACGAATACTTTGCGGCACGCAACAACAAGCTTGACAACGAAAGCAAGCCACAGCAGGAAGATAAGCCCGCAAAGCAGAATGCAAAGGCTGACAATCAGAAGAAAAAGACCGATAAAAACGACAAAAAGCCTAACAACAAGGATGCAAAACCTGCATCAAAACAGGAAAAGGTTGAAGTTACTCAGGAAAAGAGCGTTGAGGAGTCTGCTCCCCGCAAGCGCAGAGTAATTGACACCCGTGCAACAAATGTTGATGTTGAGCGTTACAACCAGAAGTATGATGACCTTGCAAGCGACAGCTCAAAGGGCAGAAGCACGGACAACATTGTTAAAAAGCAGAAATTCACAAACCGTACCCAGCGTCAAAAGGGCAGACGACAGAAGCGTGAAACAGAGCAGGAGCGTCTGAACCGTATTGCTCTTGAGCGTAAGCAGAAACCGATTACAGTTCAGATTCCTGACGAAATCGTAGTTTCGGAGCTTGCTCTCAGACTTAAGGCTACCGTTGCCGAGGTTGTTAAAAAGGCATTCCTTATGGGTACAATGGTAACGGCAACAGATACAATCGACTTTGACACAGCGTCACTTATCGCCATGGAATTTCATGCAAAGGTTGAAAAAGAGGTTGTTGTTACAATCGAAGAACAGATTATTGATGACAGCGAGGACGATGAGGCAAATCTCGTTGAAAGAGCTCCGGTTGTTGTTGTTATGGGTCATGTTGACCACGGTAAAACTTCAATTCTCGACGCTATCCGTCACGCAAATGTAACAGCAGGCGAGGCCGGCGGTATCACTCAGCATATCGGTGCTTACAGAGTTATGGTAAACGGCAAGCCTGTTACATTCCTCGACACACCCGGACATGAGGCATTCACAACAATGCGTGCAAGAGGTGCTCAGGTTACTGATATCGCAATCCTCGTTGTAGCCGCCGATGACGGTATCATGCCGCAGACAGTTGAGGCTATCCACCATGCAAAAGCCGCAGGTGTATCTGTTATTGTTGCCATCAACAAAATGGATAAGGTCGGCGCAAATCCCGAAAATGTTAAACAGCAGCTCACAGAGTATGAACTTATTCCGGAGGAGTGGGGCGGCGATACACCGTGTATCCCTGTTTCCGCAAAGACAAAGGAAGGTCTTGACGATCTTCTTGAAATGGTTACTCTTGTTGCAGAGATGAAAGAACTCAAGGCTAACCCCGACAGAGCCGCAAAGGGTACTGTTATCGAGGCAAGACTTGACAAGGGCAGAGGTCCTATCGCAACCGTACTCGTTCAGAACGGTACACTTCACAAGGGTGATACAATCATCGCAGGCACTTGCGTCGGTCGTGTAAGAGTTATGACAAACGATAAGGGCGAAAGAGTTACCGAGGCAGGTCCTTCTGTTCCTGTTGAAATCACAGGTCTTGACGAAGTTCCGGTTGGCGGCGACATCTTTGACGCAGTTTCCGACGAGCGTCTTGCAAGAACTCTTGTTGACCAGAGAAAGGCCGCTAAGAAGGAAGAAATCTTCAACGCACAGACTAAGGTTACTCTTGACAATCTCTTTGACCAGATGAAACTCGGTGAAATCAAGGAACTTCAGATTATCGTTAAAGCCGATGTACAGGGTTCTGCCGAGGCTGTTAAGCAGTCACTTGAAAAGCTTTCAAATGACGAGGTAAGAGTAAATGTAATCCACAGCGCAGTAGGTGCAATCAACGAGTCCGATGTAATGCTTGCAGAGGCATCTAACGCAATTATCGTAGGATTCAATGTTCGTCCGGATGCGGTTGCCGCAGAAAATGCAGAGCGTTCGGGCGTAGATATGCGTCTTTACAGCATTATCTACGATTGTATCAACGAAATCGAATCTGCTATGAAGGGTATGCTTGCTCCTAAGACAAGAGAAGTTGTTCTCGGTATGGCTGAGTGCCGTAATGTTATCAAGATTAAGTCAGTCGGCACAATCGCAGGTTCATATGTTAAGAGCGGTAAGATTCAGCGTGGCGCAAGTGTAAGAGTTATCCGTGACGGTATCGTTATTGCAGATGACGCAATTGCATCTCTCCAGAGATTTAAGGACGCTGTCAAGGAAGTTAGCGAAGGCTACGAATGCGGTATCGGTCTTGAAAGATTCAACGACCTCAAAGAGGGCGATATGTTCGAGGTTTATACAATCGAAGAATACAGAGATTAAAGTTTGTATGTTAAACCAAATTTTTAAACGGCACAAATTCACCGTTATTTTGTAGGGGCGGCCGATGACCGCCCCTACGGAAATAAGATAAAAGGATGTGATAGCATGGGAAGCCATAGAATTGAAAGAACAACAGAGGACATCAAAAGAGAGCTTACTGCTATTTTCAGAGAATTAAAAGACCCACGGGTTCAGCAGGCGTTTATCTCTATCGTAAGAGTTGAGGTTACAAACGACCTTTCATACTGCACGGTACAGGTCAGCGCAATTGAAGGTCTTGACAGAGCCAAAGAGGCTGTCAAGGGCTTAAAGTCTGCATCTGGCTTTATCAGACGAGAGCTTGGACACAGACTTCATCTTCGCCATGTTCCCGAACTCATTTTCCACGCAACAGACAGCATAGAATACAGCGCAAACATCAGCCGTATTCTCAACAGCCTTGACATTAAAGAAGACGAGGAAGAAAATGATGAATCTGTATGAGGTTGCCCGTTTTCTTGAGGCACACGATAATTATGATATTCTGACTCACGCTTATCCTGACGGTGACACCCTCGGCAGCGGATTTGCGCTCTGCCTTGCGCTCCGCCAAATCGGCAAAAAAGCAAGGGTTATCACAACAGGTGTTCCGTCAAAGTTTACCTATCTTCAGAAAAACATAGAGGAAGAAGATTTTACAACCGAAACGGTTGTCAGCGTTGATGTTGCGGCTGACAGCCTTCTCGGTTCAAATATGAGCAAATATATAGGCAAGGTTGATTTGTGCATTGACCACCACGGTTCAAACACATTTACCGCTAAGGAAAAGTTTGTTGACAAATATGCGTCGGCAAACTGCGAAATTCTCTACAAACTGTTCCTCAGAATGCACATCAACTTTACAAAGGACATTGCAGACTGCCTCTACACAGGCATTTCAACCGACACCGGCTGTTTCAGATACACAAACACAACCGCCGAAACCATGCGTGTTGCCGCAAGTCTTATGGACTTTGGCTGTAACACCGCATACATAAACAAGGCGATGTTTGAAACAAAGTCGAAAAACAAAATTCAGCTTGAAAGAGCCGTTTATGACTCAATGACCTATTGTGCAGACGGCAGGTGCGCAATAATTTACACAACGCTTGATATGCTCAAAAAGCTCAACACGGGTGATGACGAAATGGAGGGACTTGCCTCTATTCCCCGTCAGATTGAGGGTGTTCTCATCGGAATTACAATGCGTGAAAAAGAGGGCGGATTCTTCAAGATTTCCGTTCGTACAAACAATAATATCAATGCCTCGGATTTCTGTTCGCAGTTCGGAGGCGGCGGTCATCCTGCGGCGGCAGGATGCTCAATTGAGGGCGACCTTGAAACCGTAAAGACAACGCTCGAAAAAGCTGCGGAGAAGTTTTTATCATGAGCAATCTTAACGGTGTACTGCTGATTGACAAGCCGAAGGAATTCACCTCGTTTGATGTTATTGCCGTTGTCCGCAGACTGACAGGACAGAAAAAGCTCGGTCACACCGGAACACTTGATCCGAACGCAACGGGCGTTCTGCCTGTTTTGCTCGGAACTGCAACGAAAACGCAGGATTTGATTCTCAATCATGACAAGTCATACACGGCAGAATTTCAGCTTGGCAAAATCACCGACACCCTCGACATCTGGGGTACGGTAACGGGAGAATGCGAGTCTTCGGTTACAGAGGAGCAGCTTCGCAGGGTAATTCCCAATTTCACGGGCGAAATTGAGCAGATTCCGCCGATGTACTCTGCCGTACAAAAGAACGGTCAAAGGCTTTATGACCTTGCAAGACAGGGAATCGAGGTTGAGCGTGAGAGCAGAAAGGTTACTGTCTATTCTCTTTCGCTTGCAAATTTTGACGAAAAAGCACAGACAGGCACGCTTGAAATTTCGTGTTCAAAGGGTACTTATGTACGCACGATAATTGATGACATAGGCAGGGTTCTCGGTGTTGGTGCGGTTATGACGGCACTTTGCAGAACTTCGGCTTGCGGATTTTCGCTTGACGAATGCATAACGCTTGACGAGCTGAAAAGCATTTGCGAAAACGGAAATGTTGAAGAAAAACTGCGTTCCGTTGAGAGCCTGTTTATGAGTTTGGGCTATCTTGCCGTATCGTCTGCACAGGCAAAACGATTTGCAAACGGCGGTGCGTTGAGTGCCGACAGAACATACCTTGCCAAGTCGGGGTACGAAAACGGTCAGCTTTTCAGAATGAAAACCCATGATGGTGATTTTTTAGGCATAGGCATTGCCGACAAGCCGAATAATCTCATCAAAATATATTTTCAAAACTGCAGGTAGCGTGTCGCTACGCCCAATTCGTGAAGACAGTTTGTAATATGCAAAACATATTTGCCCGAGCGTTACTTTTAGATTGTAAATAAAAACGAGAAATAAAAAACGGTGTGCAACGAAACGGCACACCGAAAAATGATTGACATATTAATAGTTAGATGTTAATATATAAGTAAGGAAACGGCTTTAGCTGTTCCGCTATTACAGTTTAGTTATTTTTCAACAACCGCCTTGTATTCGCAGTACAGGGCGGTTATTTCTTTATGGTGAACACAATAAAAAATGTGAACATTACTATCACAGCTATGTATTCCACGCAATCACCCCCTTTCCCAAGGGAGTCGAAACAGCCGCCGCCATTTCCTTACCGAACAATTATATCAAATGTTTTACTTGTATTCAAGATGAAAATTTATGTTTATCCTCGTATGTTTTGATGTGAAGAAAGTTGTGTATTCCAATGTTTTAGATATTAAAACAATTTGTTTGCAGGATTCACTTTACAGTCATTTTGCGTCACTATAATATGGGTGTAAAATGAATTTGGAGGTATATTTTATGGAAATTCTGAAAGTTGAAAATCTTACAAAAACCTACGGAAGCGGTGAAAACCTTGTCCATGCGGTTGACGATGTTTCGTTCTCGGTTGAAAAGGGCGAATTTGTTGCCATTGTCGGTGCAAGCGGCAGCGGCAAGTCAACTCTTCTTCATCTTATCGGCGGTGTTGACCGTCCCACAAGCGGAAAAATTTTTGTTGACGGCAACGATATAAGCAAAATGAATGATGACAAGCTTGCCGTATTCCGCCGCAGACAGGTGGGCATTGTCTATCAGTTCTACAATCTTATCCCGATTCTGACTGTTGAAGAAAACATCACGCTCCCCTGTGACCTTGACGGCAGAGGTGTTGACAGAGAAAGACTTGAGATGATTCTTGATTCGTTCGGACTGCGTGCAAGAAGAAAACACCTTCCAAACCAGCTTTCGGGCGGTCAGCAACAAAGAACATCTATTGCCAGAGCGCTCATTAACAATCCGTCTCTTGTGCTTGCCGATGAACCGACAGGCAACCTTGATTCAAAGTCAAGCGAAGAGGTTATGAGTATGCTCAAAATGTGCAATCAGAGTTACGGACATACTGTTATAATGATTACGCACAACCTCGACATTGCAAAACAGGCAGACAGAATCATAACAATCAGCGACGGCAAAATTGTTGAGGAGGTTTGATTTTATGAAACTTCTCAACAAGCTTACTCTTAAAAACCTGCGGCTTAACAAGGTGCGTACAATTGTTACAATCGTGGGAATTATGCTCTCGGCGGCACTCATCACGGTTGTTTCGGGAATGGCACTCAGCGGACGACAGACTATGATTGACGGTCAAACAACCTGGTCGGGCAATTATGATGTTGCACTTGATATTATCGACACCGCAAAAATTGATAAAATCCGACAGAACCGTAATGTTGAAAATGCCTTCTATAAAGAAAGGCTCGGATATGCCAGGACAAAAAATGCTGACGGCGAAATCTGCGATTACAGCGTTCTTGCCATGAGCGAAAATACCTACGGCAACTGTTTTAAGATAGACCTTATAAAGGGCAAGTTCCCCACAAATTCGGGTGAGGCTGTTGTTACAAAATCGTTTAAAACACAGGACGGAAAATATGTGAAAGTCGGCGATAAAATCACACTTGATGTCGGTGTTCTTACCGACAAAGACGGCAATGTCCTCGATGAGGAAGGCATTCATAATTTGTTGCAAAAAAATTTTAATAAGTGCAGCATTATTGACACGGTAAAAAGAACCTATACCGTAACGGGTATTATTGAAAGACCGAAAACGAGCGAACTCTATGATCCGTCAAATCTTTCTATGATATATACCGTGTCTGATGAAAAAGCTCCTGTCGAGGCAATCAAAACAAAGCATATGAATAAGCTGTATATCGCCTATACTCCTCAGAGCGAAAGCAATTATCTTCAAAATACAGCGGATATTTTAGGCTTTAAAGCTGATGATATGAGTAATGTAATCAGCGATGAAATTTCACCCGAAGATCAGCAGACCTCTGGAATAAATGCATACGAATTCAATTCCATACTCCTCAGTATGAAAGGCTACGGTTCAAATGAGGCAACAAATACTGTGATTTTCAGCCTTGCCGTTATTATCATTATTATAGTAATGCTTGCAAGCGTGTTTGTAATCCGCAACAGCTTTGCAATTTCAATTACCGAGAAAACGAGTATGTACGGTATGCTTGCATCAGTCGGTGCAACCAAAAGGCAAATCCGCAGAAATGTGATTTTTGAGGGCTTCATTCTCGGCTTAATCGGTATCCCTCTCGGCATACTTCTCGGACTCGGTGTAAACGCAATTCTTATTACAATACTCAACAGCGTTCTCAGTGATATGCTGAGCGGTGCAACATTTGTATTTGTAACTCCGACAATTCCGATTATTTGTGCAATCGTTCTTTCTGCCGTTACAATATTCCTTTCGTCATTCTTTATTGCACTGCGTGCATCAAGAATCCCACCGCTTGTTGCAATCAGAGGCAACAAGGATATCAAGGTGAAGAACAACAAGCCGTACCGCACATCTAAGCTTACTAAAAAACTCTTTGGTGTGGGCGGTGAAATTGCTTCAAAGAGCCTTAAACGCAGTAGGAAAAAGTATCGCACAACGGTTATTTCAATCGTTGTAAGCGTTGCAATGTTCATTGCAGTTTCGGCATTTATGGACTATGGAATGACATATACAGAGCATTACTACGGCAAAACAGACTACAGCTATATGGTTTCCGGAATTGATACAAAACAGGCTCAGACAATTGAAAAAATGCCTGAAATTGAAAATTATCTGACAGTCGGTTTACAGTACGGTCATGTGTCGGCAGATGTGCCTGTTAACGAATGCGGAGAAAATTTCCTTTATGACAATGCTGACGGTACAAAGTCATTCAGCGTGGAATTTCTTGAGTTTGAACACGATACCTTTGTTCAGATTTGCAGGGAATTAAAACTTGATTACAACAAGGTTAAGGGCGGTGTACTTGCGTATTCAAAGGTGACGCCCGATAACGACGAGGACAGCCGGAGTTATGATGAGCCTGTACCGTTGTACGGCAAAGACGCCCCGACAAAGTTTACCGTTCACGGAAATGATGATGAAGGAAACGCCTTGATAACAGGCAAATTAAAGGTTTCGTCAGTGTTTGATAAAATTCCAAAGTCGGCTGATTCTGTAATCGGCGAAGGAACAATTTTCGGTCAGGGATTGATAATCGGTGAACAGGGTGTAATCTCCCCTCAGCTTGGTGAACACGGATGCGGTATTACCCTCTATGCCAATACATCAGACCACACTTCGCTTACAAATCGTATTGAGTCTATGTCGGGTACAGGTGACTCGGAAAGCTATATTTCTATTTTTGACTATGAAGAAATTGTAAGACAGTTTAATGCCGTTATGCTGATTGTCGGAATATTTGTTTACGGCTTCATCGGTGTTATCTCGCTTATCGGAATGACGAATATCTTCAATACGATTTCAACCAATATGCAGTTGAGGAGCAAGGAATTTGCATCGCTTAAATCTATCGGTATGACAAAGAAAGAATTTAACCGTATGATTCGCCTTGAAAGCCTTATGTACGGCATAAAATCTTTGATTATCGGTATCCCTCTCGGCGGTCTCGGTGTATTTGCAATCTTCTCGGCATTTTCAATCGGAAGTGCTCCTATGAGCTTTGTATTCCCGTGGAAAGCGATTTTGATTAGCATTGCGGTTGTATTTGTCGCAGTATGGCTGATTATGAAATACTCAATCTCAAAGGTTAATAAACAAAATATTATTGAAACAATCAGAAATGACAATATCTGAGCATCATATTCAGCCAACAGACTGTATTTTGTTGAAATTTGTTGACAATAGTTTTACACTCTGTTATAATGTAGTTGTAACAACATATACCACAATATTTTGTATGTTTTCATTGCTGACGGGCGGATTATTGATTTAATCCGCCCGAATTTCATTTTTGGAGGACTTGTTGTGAAAATTCTTCTTATTGAGGACAACCGTGCAATTTCAAAAGGACTTGTTTACACACTTGAACAAAACGGCTTTGAGGTTGCGTTATGCGAAAATGCCGAATCAACCCTTAACTCTCTCGGCGGTGACTTTGACCTTTTTATTGTTGATGTGTCGCTTCCCGACGGCAACGGTTTTGAACTTTGTAACGAGATAAAAAGAGTGTGCGAAACCCCCGTGATTTTTCTCACAGCACTTGACGATGAGGACAGCATTGTAAAAGGCTTTGACCTCGGAGCGGAGGACTACATAACAAAACCGTTCTCAAGCCGTGAGCTTCTTGCAAGAATTAAACGAATTACCAAAAAGCTCGACAAAACTATGGCTATGAATTTTGGTGACATCAGCATTGACTTTGACAAAAAACAGGTTTGCAAAAACGGCAATCCCGTTGTGCTTACGGCGCTTGAGTACCGCCTGTTTGCAATGCTTGCCAAAAACAGCGGTAAGGTGCTGACCCGTGAACAGATTCTTGAACGCATATGGGATTTGTCGGGGAATTATGTTGAGGACAACACGCTGACCGTGTACATAAAAAGACTTCGCAAAAAACTTGATACAAATATGATTAAAACCGTAAAGGGCCTTGGTTACAGGCTGGAGGTATAATGAAAAGCACATCAAAATTTCTTGCGGTAATGCTTGCAATAACGGGACTTTTCTGTTGTGCCGTTGCAGTAGGCATCGGTGCAGGCTTTAACGCTGTTCGTGCAAGCACCGACAAAAAGATAATTGCCGTTGCGGAAAAGGTTAGAGAACAATATCCCGACATTTCGGAAAAGGAGCTTGCTCAAATTTTGAACAGCGACACTGCCGGCATAAAAGGCGACTTTGCAAAGTACGGAATAAAATCCGACAGCGGCTGGGTTGACATTCAGAGCGGAAGTTATGCAACGATTACAATTGTGATTGCAACCGCAGGTGTTTGTGTGTTCGGAATTTTGCTCTGCATTGTGTTCATAAGATACTGCAAAAAGCAAAAGCGACAGCGACTTGAAATTGTAAAGTGTCTTGAAAAAATAAACAACCGAGAGTATGACCTCGACCTTGACGGCTCAACCGACGACGATATGTCGCTGTTAAAGCAGGAAATTCAAAAAACAACGGTAATGCTTCGTGAGTATGCCGACAATTCAATGCGAGAGAAAGAAATCCTCAAAAATTCGCTTGCCGACATTTCACATCAGCTTAAAACACCGTTGACTTCAATTTTGATTACAACCGAAAATATCCTTGATGACGATGATATGCCCGTTGAAATCAGACGGGATTTTGTTATGGATATAGCGCATAATGCCCATTCGATAAATTTCCTTGTAAAAAGTCTGCTCACGCTCTCAATGCTTGATTCGGGAACTGTTGAATTGAAGTTCGGAGATGTGTCGGTTGAAAAAATAATTGACGAGTGCATTTCACGCACAGAGGTTCTTGCCGATATCCGTGATGTGAGAATTGAAAAAACCGTCAAAAATGATTTTATGCTTAATTGCGATTTTCGCTGGATTTGCGAAGCGGTTTCAAACATTGTAAAAAACTGTATTGAGCATACCGACGGCGGTTATGTCAGAATTTCTGCCGAAAGGAACAGCATGTATTCGGAAATCACCATAAGCGACAACGGCTGCGGAATCAGCCCGAAGGATTTGCCCCACATTTTTGAGAGGTTCTATAAAGCACGAAATTCATCCCCGTCAAGCGTCGGCATAGGTCTGTCGCTTGCAAAATCAATCGTTGAAAAAACAGGCGGATATATTACCGCAGATTCCAAACTCGGCGTCGGCTCAACCTTTAAACTCAGATTTTTGAATGTAAGACTCAGATAAGATAAAAATTAAAAAGCGAAAATTGCGGTCGGGAATAAAGTTTTGTTAAGTACAAATCTTATTATTCCCGACCGTATTTATGTAATTTTCGGCAGGGGGGCAATTGAAACTGTCTTTATAAATAAAAACAGAAGAGCAACAAGGGTAATTTTGCATAAAATTCCAGTGTAAAGATTGTGTAACTTGCTATTTTTACAAAATAAAAGGATTATGTGTAGTTTTTGTGAGAGTTTTGTGATAAAATCAAATTGTCTAGGGATGTTTGACCCTACGTTTTAAAAGCTTTGAAAGGAGTAATCAAACAATGAAAAAAAGAAGTATGAAGAGAGCGCTCAGTGCCGTTTTGACACTTTGTATGGCTCTCCCCGGTGCTTCCGTAGCATTTGGTTCGGCAAGTGCTGCAACAGTTTCCGATGACAGCAGCACATCTGCATCATCAACTGCCGCAGGTTCACTTGTTGAAGATGACGGCTTTACATGGGATAATGCCAATGTGTATTTCCTGCTTACCGACCGTTTTAAGAACGGAAACACCGCAAATGACCATTCATACGGCAGAACACTTGACAAGGACGGCAAACCGCTTGAGGGCTGGGATACAAACCCCGGTACATTCCACGGCGGCGACTTTGCAGGTGTTACTCAGTCAATTGAAGAGGGTTATTTTGATAACCTCGGTGTAAACGCAATTTGGATCTCAGCTCCGTATGAGCAGACTCACGGCTATTGTGATTCAGGTAAGGGCTTTGCTCACTACTCATATCACGGCTACTATGTTCTTGACTATACCGAAACCGATGCAAACTTCGGTACAAAAGAGGAGTTCAAAACTCTCGTTGACACAGCGCATGAGCACGGTATCAGAGTTATCATGGATATCGTAATGAACCACACAGGCTACAACACCGTTGCAGATATGGAGCAGTTCGGCTTCGGTACTCTCCTTGACGGTGCATTAGACTTCAAATACAAGCTCACAGATGTAGGTGAAGTAAACGACCACATTGACTATAAAACATCAGAAGAAGACTGGGGCAAATGGTGGAGCAATGACTGGATCCGCAGCGGTCTTCCCGGATATACAGAGGGTGCCGGCGGTGATCTTACAATGTCACTCAGCGGACTTCCCGACTTCAGAACAGAGCAGACAAAGGATGTTACAATTCCTCCGATCCTCAAAACAAAGTGGACTCAGGAAGGTACATATGCTCAGAAGCTTGCAAAATACGGTGAATCAAACACAGTAACAGGCTACCTTTCAACCTGGCTTTCAGAGTGGGTTAGGGAGTACGGTGTTGACGGTTTCCGTTGCGATACTGCAAAGCATGTTGATAAGGCTTCTTGGAACCAGCTCAAGCAGGCTTGTGTTTCTGCTCTCAGAGAGTGGAGATCCAACAACAAGGGCAAAGCAGGTGCTGACTGGAAAGAAGATTTCTGGATGACAGGCGAGCATTGGGATCACGGTGTAGGCTACGACACATACTATTCCGAGGGCGGCTTCGACTCAATGATTAACTTCGCAGTTACAGGCGGCGGTGCTCTTGCAAGCGGTAGTGTTGCAAACACATATCAGGGCTATGCAGACAAGATCAACACAAAGGAAGGCTTTAACGTTCTTTCATTTATGTCATCACACGATGAAACACTTACCCGTGGCGATGAGAACACAATGCTTTACAATGCGGCTGCATTCCTCCTTCTCCCGGGCGGAGTTCAGATTTTCTACGGTGACGAAACCAACCGTCCTCTCTATCCCGGCGTTGCATTTGACGGTTACGGCGGATCGGGTCACGCACTCAGAAGTGATATGAACTGGAACGACATGGACAAAACTCTTCTTGCTCAGTGGCAGAAGGTTGGTCAGTTCCGTAACAAGCATGTATCCATCGGTGCCGGCTCAAATGTTAAGCTCTCAGCTACAAGCGGTGTTGCTTTCGGCCGTACATACGATAAGAACGGCGTAACAGATCAGGCAGCTGCAGTAATCGGCTGTAACAAAAATTCAAGCGTAACTGTTGATGTTTCAACTCTTTGGGAAGACGGCAGTTATATAATCAATACTTATGACAACTCATCTTCAGTTGTTACTGACGGTAAGGTAACTTTCAACAGCGGTGCAAACGGCACAATCCTTATGGAAAATGCTGACGGTCAGCCGCTTGTATCAATCACAGGCGAGCCGAAGTTCTACGGCACAGAGCAGGTTACTGTTTCTCTCAAGGAATGCGACAGCGCAAAGGTTTCTGTTGACGGCGGTAACAAGTTTGTTGTTAAGGACGGCGACACATTCACAATCGGTCAGACAGCTTACAAGAACGATACAATCGAAGTAACTGTTGAGGCTACAAACGACAAGGCAAGCTCAGAGGCTAAATTCACATTCCTCAAGCTCGGCGAAAACGACGAAAAACCAACAACCAGCCCGACACAGAGCACAACTGTTCCCGGTCCGACAGCAAGTCAGACATCAAAGCTTACAATCAAGAGCACAGCAGGCGCTCCGAATGTTTACGCTTGGACAGGTGCAAGCACAGCACTCAACGGTGCATGGCCGGGTCAAAAGGCAGCAGCCGTTTCAGGTCAGGCAAACACATATGAACTCACACTTCCTGTTTCAGCCGACAAGTCATTCAGCGTTGTTCTCAACAACGGCAGCGGCACACAGTCAGGCGATATCACAGGTCTTTATGACGGTGCTGTTCTCGAAATTCAGAACGGCAACTACACATCGGTTAAGACAGTAACCAACGGTAATCAGCAGGGAGGCGGCGGCGATCCAGAGCCTGCAGAGGGTTCTGTTTCCGTAACAATCAAGCCTTACAGCCCATCTGCAAGCTACAAAATCTATGCTTGGAATGATACACAGAAGCTCACAGGCGCATGGCCGGGCGTTGCTCTTACAGAAAAAGATTCTGACGGCAACTATGTTGTTAAGTTCGATAATGTTGACGAAGTAAGCATTATTCTCAGCAGCGGTTCAGGTCAGACAGCAGATATCACAGGCGTTAGAGACGGCGCTACAATCGAAATTACAAACGAAGGTTGTACAACATACAAGCTTACATCAAAGCCAATCGTTGTTTCACCTTATGAATCACTCAAGAAAGAAGCAAGAAAGATTCTTGCTATGACAGCATCAGACTACACAGCAGAGAGCTGGGCAAATGCTCAGAAGGTTCTCAAGTCAGCTGAGGCTATGATTAAAGCAGGCGAAGACGCTACAACAGCTGAAGATATGAATGCTATGATTGCAGACCTCAAGTCAGCTCAGAAGGCACTTGTACTTGCTCCTGCAACACTCACATATGCAGTTGTAGGCAAGAGCGTTGTATCAGGTGTTACAGCCAGCGCTGCAAAGGTAACTGTTACAGTTGACGGTAAGACATATACTGCTACTGCAGATGATGTAACAGGTGCATTCACAGTTGCAACATCAGCTCTCAAGGGAACAAGCACAATCAAGATTGACGCAACAAGAAACGGTGTAAACGGCACATATTCATATGCTATGAAGAACGGCAACATTGAAAGCGGATTTGTTCCTACATCTCCTACACTTCCGACACAGCCTACTACTTCAACTCAGCCAACAACAGCTACTCAGCCGACTGCACCTACACAGCCTACAACAGCTACAGAGCCGACTACTGCTCCTGCTCAGAAGCTCACAGTAAACGCTACTTCAAATTACTTTGGTTCTGCATCAAAGACAGTAAGCACTGACGGCAAGAAGGTAACTGTTCTCTACAAGCTCAACTCAAACATGGGCGTTGTTGACGGACAGTGGGCTGTTAAGTATGATTCAAGCAAGCTCAAATTCAACATGGCTGATAACAAGGCAGACGGCAAGCAGACAATCATGCCTTCACAGTCAAACCTTATTCACAATGCTTACAGCAATGTAATTAAGGGTATATTTACTAACCCACAGGTACCTACTCAGTACAACGGAGATACATTTATCTCACTCACATTTGAGGTTATCGGTTCAGGTACTGCAAGCGTATATCTTGACACACAGTACCTTACATTAGGTTATGTAAAGGGCAACAAGCTTAATCAGGCATCTGTTGTAAATAACAGCAAGGTTTGCGATGTAACAGGCATTGCAGGCTTTGAAAAAGTATCAGTAAACGCATCAACGGTATTTGTCGGCGATGTAACCCTTGGTGATGTTAACATGGACGGCGATATCACAGTTTTTGATGCAACCGAAGTTCAGAAGTATGTTGTTCAGCTCGTTGCATTCACAAATGACCAGTTTACTGCTGCCGATGTTGACCATGACAGCACAATCACAGTTAAGGATGCTACTACTATTCAGAAGTTTGTTGTAAAACTCATCAGCAACTTTTAATAAGTTTTAAAGCAATTGACATATCGTTCCGTTTAGTCGATATAGTAAGGAATGTCCCTCACAAAATGTGAGGGACATTTTTTGTACAGTTTTTTAAATAGAAAATGGCAGACAACCGTGTGATTGTCTGCCATTTTGTCATGATGAATTTAAAATTACCGATTATACTTTTACAAGAACCTTTGTAATTTCGCTGATGTACATTTTATGGAAGTCGTTGTCATACCACTTGTCAACGCTTTCACGGTCGGTAATGCTTTCGGCATTAAGACTTTGTGCGTACATTTTTTTGCATTCAAGAACAAGCTTTGCCTCTTCAAAATATACAGAGCCGTTTTCCGTGAACGCAGGAGTAAGACCTGTTTCCTTTACCTTGTCATAATCCTTACCACTCTTTGAACCGCAGAATTTGAGGGCATCTCTGTACTTTTCATCAAAAAAGCTCATTGTATAGCGGTCGCCGTTCTCCATAAACGCAAATGTATATCTCTGCGGGCGAATAAAGGTGAATACAACGGGCTTACCCCACATAATGCCTACACCGCCCCAGCTTATCGTCATTGTGTTGAATTTTTCCCTGTCGCCTGCCGTAACAAGCGCCCAGTCGTCACCGATAAGCTTAAACGGACTTTCAACAATTTCTTTCGGATTTATCTCTTTGAATGCTGACATATGAATCTTCCTTTCAACAATTGTGTTTTATATAATATGCTTTCAAAATTCTATTTTGAATAGACTGCATCATTTTTTGCCAGAAGATAGACACAGTATTGATTCATACTTATGCCCTCTTTTTTTGAATGTTCGGCAAGTGAGCGGTGCAGACTTTTCGGGATTCTCAGCTTGAATTGTCCCGAATATTCTTCAAGGCTGTCGGGTTCGTGAATTACAACTCCGCTTTCAAAGGCGGCTTCAAACCAGGCTTTTTTAGCGTTCTCTGCATTTGCAACAGCCGATTCAATCGTATCACCGCAGGCTATGCAACCCGGAAGCTCGGGAAATGATACAACAAAACCGCCATCGTTCCTGTCCTCGACAATTTCCATACGATATGACATTGCAAGATAATCGTTAAGTGTTTTCATCATCTTTCGCCTCACTTTCAACAATTTGTCTTAATGCCTGTTTTCGTATTTCCGAATAATATTATATATGGTATCGCATATGGTGTCAACAGGTTTTTGAAGTGATTTCAGCGGTTTTCACAAAATGAAAAATATGCAAAATGGATGTATATGTATGTATGAATATGCATAAAGAGATGAATAAAATGAATATTCATTTTTTGTGCATATATACATTTTTCAGAAATTCAGGGGAGAATGTGACATATCAACCGCCAAAAACACCGATAATACAGCGAAAACAAAGCAGATTTCGGTCAATTTGTACCCAAAAATGCAAATTTGAAAAAACATTGAATATTTATTCAAAAAACACTTGATTTTTTGAAAACAGAGTGTATAATGTAAGAGTAATAAAAATTAATTAAAGGAAACACCAACATAAAGTGTTTCCAAATTCCGGAGGAATCAAAAATGGCTGACAATAAGATTAAAAAGGTAGTTCTTGCATATTCAGGCGGTCTTGATACTTCAATCATCATTCCGTGGCTTAAAGAAAACTACGACAACTGCGAAGTTATCGCTGTTTCGGGTGATGTTGGTCAGGGTACAGAGCTTGACGGTCTTGAAGAAAAGGCTATCAAAACAGGCGCATCAAAACTTTACATTGAAGACCTCAACAAGGAATTTGTTGACGAATATATCATTCCAACAGTAAAAGCAGGTGCTGTTTACGAGGGCAAGTACCTCCTCGGCACATCTTTTGCCCGTCCTATCATTGCAAAAAGACTCGTTGAAATTGCAAAAGCCGAAGGTGCTGACGCAATTTGCCACGGCTGTACAGGCAAGGGTAACGATCAGGTTCGTTTTGAACTTGCTATCAAAGCTTACGCTCCCGACATGAAGATTATCGCTCCTTGGAGAACATGGGAATTCAAGAGCCGTGAAGATGAGATTGAATATGCTGAAAAGCACAATATTCCGCTCAAGATTAACCGTGAAACAAACTACTCAAAGGATAAGAATCTCTGGCACTTGAGCCACGAAGGTCTTGACCTTGAGAATCCTGCAAATGAGCCGATGTACAATAAGGAAGGCTTCCTTGAACTCGGTGTTTCACCTGAGCAGGCTCCCGATAAGGCAGAATATGTAACTCTTACATTTGAAAAGGGTGTTCCCACAAAGCTTAACGGCGAGGCTATCGACAGCGTTGAACTCATTAAGGAACTCAACAAAATCGGCGGCAGAAACGGCGTCGGTATCACAGATATCGTTGAGAACCGTCTTGTTGGTATGAAGGCTCGTGGCGTTTATGAAACTCCGGGCGGTACAATCCTCTATGCTGCTCATGCAAAGCTTGAGGAAATCTGCCTTGACAAGGACACACTCCACTACAAGCAGAATGTTGCAAATGCTTTTGCAGAGCTCGTTTATGACGGCAAGTGGTACACACCTCTCCGTGAGGCTCTCTCAGCTTTCGTTGACAGCACTCAGGAGTATGTAACAGGTGATGTAAAACTTAAACTCTATAAGGGCAACATCATTGATGCAGGCGTAACAAGCCCGTATTCACTCTATGACGAGGAAATTGCTACTTTTGACGAAGATCAGGTTTATGACCAGAACGATAGCGCAGGCTTCATCAACCTCTTTGGTCTTCCAATCAAGGTTCGTGCAAAGAAAGGCCTTATCAAATAATTAAATCTTTGATTTGCATACATAATCGGGGGCAGGGAATTTCTCTGCCCCGATAAGTGTTTATTACACCTTTTTATTTTTTACGGTATTTGTCGGTTGAAAAATATTCTGCGATTACTTGCGGGCGTCTAATGAACGCCCCTACAGGTTAACCCAACATTAATAACAAGGTGTAAATAAATATTTAAAACCAAAAGCAACAAAGTGCTTTACAACGGCTAAACATAATGTAAGGAGAAATAATAATGCAGCTTTGGAAAGGACGCTTCAAAAAGGAGCTTTCAAAAACCACTAACGATTTTAACAGCTCGATTTCATTCGACAGCAGAATGTATAAAGAAGACATCGAGGGCAGCATTGCCCACGCAACAATGCTTGGCAGATGCGGCATTATTAAAGAAGAAGAGGCAAACGATATCGTAAAAGGTCTTAAAGGCATTCTTGCTGATATCGAAAACGGTACTCTGCACATTGATATGGAGGCTGAGGACATTCACACCTTTATCGAGGGTGAGCTTACCAAAAGAATCGGCGACAACGGCAAAAGACTTCACACCTCAAGAAGCCGTAACGATCAGGTTGCAGTTGACATCAAGCTTTACCTCAAAAAAGAGGTTGTCAATGTAAAAAATCTCGTTGTAGGTCTTATTAAGGTTATTGCCGACAAGGCTGAAAAGTACAGCGAAACCGTTATGCCCGGTTACACTCACCTCCAGAGAGCACAGCCGATTACCTTCGGACATCATCTCCTTGCTTACGGCGAAATGCTTTTGAGAGATGTTTCAAGACTTGAAGACTGCCTTAAAAGAATGGACGAAATGCCACTCGGTTCATGTGCGCTTGCAGGCACAACATATCCGATTGACAGAACAATCACAGCCGAACTCCTAGGCTTTGACAGAATTACAAACAACTCTCTTGACGGTGTTTCCGACAGAGATTACTGCATCGAATTTGCATCGGTGCTTTCGATAATAATGGTTCACCTCTCAAGATTTTCAGAGGAAATCATTATGTGGTGCAGTTGGGAATTTAAATTCATTGAACTTGATGACGCTTTTTCAACAGGCTCATCAATTATGCCGCAGAAAAAGAACCCCGATATTGCAGAGCTTGTTCGTGGTAAGAGCGGCAGAGTTTTCGGCGACAATATGACGCTCCTCACAATTATGAAGGGTACTGCACTTGCATACAACAAGGATATGCAGGAGGACAAGGAGGCTATCTTTGACGCACTCGACACGGTTAAAATGTGCCTCACAGCCTTTACTCCCATGCTCGACACAATGCGTGTCATTCCCGAAAATATGAGAAAAGCCGCAGCAGGCGGTTTCATCAACGCAACAGACTGTGCCGACTGGCTCACAAAGAACGGTGTTCCGTTTAGAGATGCCTACAAGGCAACAGGCGAACTCGTTGCAAGATGTATTGAACTCGGTACAGACCTCGAAAATCTTCCAATGGACGAATACAAAAAGGTTTGCGATGTGTTCAACGATGATGTTTACAGCGCAATTTCACTTGAACGCTGTACAAACGAGCGTACAGTATTCGGCGGTCCTGCATCGGCAAATGTAAAGGCTCAGGCTAAGCGTGTTGCAGAAATTGCGGAAAAGCTGTAAAAAATAAAATAACATTCCGAATTAACGGAATGTTTCAAATAATTTAATAAATAAACTAACTCAATGCCGATAAACCCGATTTTCGGGTTTGTTGGGGTTGCAGGGAAGTTAAGGCGGTTGGCACTCCCATATGAATGGGGGTGATATGTATGACTGAAACGGTATTACTCGTAATTTTACTCGTAGCACTTGCAGAGGTCATTAAAAACATAAAAAAATAACCGCCCGACAGAAGCAAATACCGGACGATTATTTTTATAATTATTTGAGATTTTGCGGCTAACCGCTTTTAACGGTTTTCCCTGTAACCTTATTATATAGTATATGCAAATAAAAGTCAATATGAATTGACAGAGATATAAAGGTGATAGCAATGAAAATAAAAGCAGGTATTGTCGGTGCAACCGGCTATGCAGGAGCGGAGCTTGTAAGACTTCTTACCGCTCATCCCGAGGCTGAAATTTCGGCAATCAGCTCTGTTTCCTTTGAGGGTGACAAGCTGAGCGATGTTTATCCGTCTTATACATTTTTGAACGATATGGTTTGTGAAAATCAGGATGCCGTTGTTGAAAAGAGCGATGTTATCTTTGCCGCTCTTCCACACGGTCTTTCACAGGAGCTTGCCGCAAAGTGCATTGATGCGGGCAAGGCATTTATTGACCTCGGCGCTGACTTCCGCCTTGAAAGCGAAGAAGAATACACCGAATGGTACGGCGGAACTTTTCTTGACAAAAAACTTCACGAACAGGCAGTTTACGGACTTCCTGAATTTTTCAGAGATAAAATCAAGGGCAAAAAGCTTGTTGCAAATCCGGGTTGTTACACAACCTGTTCACCGCTCGCAATTGCTCCTGCAATTGTAAACGGACTTGTCAGCACAAAGGGCATCATTTGCGACTGCAAAAGCGGTGTTACGGGTGCCGGCAGAAAGCCAAATCAGGGCAACCACTATCCTGAACTCAACGAGGGATTCCACGCTTATAAGGTTGCAAGCCACCGCCACACTCCCGAAATTGAGCAGACTCTTTCAAAGCTTTCGGGCGAAAAGGTTATTATCACCTTTGTTCCGCACCTTCTCCCCGTAAACCGTGGCATTCTCGCAACTGTTTATGCCGACATCAAAGACGATGTAACCTTTGAACAAATCAGAAAGGCTTATGAGGACTTTTACAAGGACGAATTTTTTGTAAGACTTCTTGATGACGGCAAATGTGCCGACATTCACAATATCAAATATTCTAACTTCTGTGATGTTTCAATTCATCACGATAAGAGAGCAAACAAGCTCGTTGCCTGTGCCGCAATCGACAACATGGTCAAGGGTGCCGCAGGTCAGGCTATTCAGAATATGAACATCATCTTCGGACTTGACGAAAAAACAGGTTTGGTAATCGTTCCGCCTGCATTTTAAGGGTGAATATCTATGGAAATCAAGTATATTGAAAACGGCTCGGTCACTTCCGCAAAGGGCTTTACAGCCAACGGAATTTGTGCCGGAGTCAAAGCATCTAACACAACTAAAAAAGACCTTGCGCTCATTTACTGCGACAAGGTTTGCAACAGTGCGGCTATCTTTACAAAGAACCTTGTAAAGTCCGACACTATATATGTTACTAAAAAACACCTTGAAAACGGTACGGCTCAGGCTGTTGTCGTAAATTCAGGCAATGCAAATGCCTGTAACCCTGACGGCTATGAAAAGGCTGAGAAAATGTGCAGTCTTGCCGCAGACGCTCTCGGTGTTGACGAAAACGATGTAATCGTTGCATCAACAGGTGTCATCGGTCAGCCTCTCCCGATTGAACCCATTGCAAGCGGAATTGAAAAGCTCAAAGGCACGCTTTCAAAGGACGGCGGAATCTCTGCCGCAGAGGCAATTATGACAACCGACACCGTGAAAAAGCAGTGGGCTGTTGAAACGGTTCTTGACGGCAAAAAGGTTACAATCGGCGGTATTGCAAAGGGCAGCGGTATGATTCATATTAACATGGGTACAACTCTTTCCTTTGTAACAACCGATGCGGCAATCTCTTCTGAAATGCTCAAATCCGCACTTATCGAAGCCGCTGATGTCAGCTATAATATGGTAAGCGTTGACGGTGACACCTCAACAAACGATACCCTTGCAATTATGGCATCTGGTTATGCAGGCAACAAGGAAATCACAGAAAAGAACGATGATTACAAAACCTTTACAGCCGTTCTTACCGATGCATTCAAAAAGGTTGCAAAGAAGCTTGCAAAAGACGGCGAAGGTGCAACAAAGCTCCTTATCTGCAAGGTTGACGGTGCAAAAGACGATAAGAGTGCAAAGATTATTTCAAAGAGCATCATCTGTTCAAGCCTTGTAAAGGCGGCAATGTTCGGGGCTGACGCAAACTGCGGAAGAATCCTCTGCGCAATCGGCTACAGCGGTGCCGAAACAGATGTTAAAAGGATTGATGTTTCATATAAATCTGCAAAGGGTGAAATCCTTGTTTGCAAGGACGGCAACGGTCTTGTGTTTGATGAGGACAAGGCTAAGGAGATTTTGCTTGAGGATGAAATTGAAATTCTCGTGAAATTAGGTGACGGCAATGCATCTGCCGAGGCTTACGGTTGCGACCTTACCTATGATTATGTAAAAATCAACGGTGACTACCGCACATAATATGCGATTTGATTGTGTGAGCGGAAATCAACTACATAAAGGATTGAAGAAAATGGATGTTTCAAAGAGAGCCAAGGTACTTATACAGGCAATGCCCTATATCAAGAAATATTCGGGCGAAACAATTGTTGTAAAATACGGCGGAAACGCTATGATAAACGAAGAACTTAAAGCGGCAGTTATGAGTGACCTCGTTCTTATGCAGCTTGTCGGAGTCAATGTTGTGCTTGTTCACGGCGGCGGACCCGAAATCAATGCAATGCTCAAAGCCGTTGGCAAGGAAAGCAAGTTTATCAACGGTATGAGAGTGACCGACAAGGAAACTATCGATATTGTTCAGATGGTGCTTGCAGGCAAAGTCAACAAGAGCCTTGTTCAGCTTCTCGGCAGTCACGGCGGTAAGGCTATGGGACTTTGCGGTCTTGACGGCAGAATGCTCATGGCTGAAAAGCTTGTTACAGGCGCAGACCTCGGCTATGTGGGCGAGATTAAGGATGTTAACCCCGAACCGCTCAACAACGCTCTTGCAAGCGGTTATATTCCGATTGTTTCAACAGTTGCAGGCGGTTATGACGGCAATGTATACAATATTAACGCAGACATTGCGGCATCGCAGATTGCCGCTAAAATCGGTGCAAAAAAGCTCATTCTTATGACAGATATCAGAGGACTTCTCCGTGATGTTCACGATGAGGATTCACTCATCCCAGTTGTCAATGTCAGCGAAGTTCCTATGCTCAAGCGTGACGGCATCATCAGCGGCGGTATGATTCCCAAGATTGATTGCTGTGTTGAGGCAGTCCGCAGCGGTGTAAACCGTGCCCATATCATTGACGGCAGAATCGAACATTCAATTCTGCTCGAGCTTTTCAGCGATGAAGGCATCGGTACAATGTTTTATTGATTTATGAGTGACAAATTGCCAAGCAGAAAGAAAATCCGTTTTGAAAATTATGATTATTCGGATTTTGGTGTTTACTACATAACTGTTTGTACAAAGGATAAGCAAAGAATTTTTTGGACAAACAAAACTTTTAGTGCGTATAAAGTTCTCGGAGATGCAGGCATTTCCGTAGGGGTAGTCTTGCGACCGCCGCCAGTGGCGGAAAAAGGAAGCAAAGCGCTGTCTGAAATAACGAGCAATAGGCAGTGCATTTATACACAACGCATTGCGACTATATTTCAGACGGGAAGATATTATCCGCCCGCCTGATGAACTTTTCCGTTCATTTACAATTGTCGGACAATATGTTTATAAGGCGGTGCTTGAAATACACAGGCATTATCCTTTCATATTTGTTGATACTTTTACAATTATGCCGAATCATATTCACTTGCTATTGCGAATCGACAATATGATTGAGGCAGAAAATTCTGTGGTGTTTTCTAAGACAAAATCAATTTCAACGGTTATCGGTCAAATGAAACGCACAGTTTCCGCACAGGCAGGGTATTCCGTTTGGCAAAAGTCATTTTACGACCGTATAGTAAGGAATGACAAAGAGTATTCCGAAATATGGCAATACATTAACAGTAATCCGTTTGTATGGGAAAAGGATTATTAATCAGATTTTAAAAGCACTACATAAGTTTTTGTAGGAACGGGTATTATTCGCTCGCCTTGATGAAATTTATCTTTGATTAAAATTTTATGATGTTATGAAAACTGTGTATCCAAATTTGCACGCAATGCGTACAATCCGTATGCAACACATATGGGTAAGTGACCGCAGTTCGCCGTGCGGGCGGATAATATCCGCCCCTACGCTGACATTGTACTTTTTATAAAAATAGTACATTAAAAATATTTCTTCTATTCTTGCGGGCGGATGATATCCGCCCCTACAGAATTGTGCAAACGGTAGCTATGCTACGCTCGGGTATGGATAGTTTCTAATTTATCAAACTGTCTACACGAACGGGGGACGGCGGCTCGCCGTGCGGGCGGACGATATCCGCCCCTACAGATTAGATTTTGGAGGGTGCAATGTGATTATACGAGAAATGACAATTGACGACTATGACGAGGTCTATGAGATGTGGCAGATTACCACAAAGCGTGCGCTCTCTAAGGCTGATGAAAGAGATCAGATGGAGCGTTATCTCAAGCACAACGCCGGTATGAGTCAGGTTGCCGTGGTTGACGGAAAAATTGTCGGAACCGTGCTTGCAGGTCATGACGGCAGACGGGGATTTATCCACCATATGGCTGTTCTGCCAGAATTCAGACGAAAGAAAATCGGTCACGCTCTTGCACAGACCGCTATCCAAAAAATCCGTGAACAAGGCATTGACAAAACTCACATTTTCTGTTATCAGAACAACGAAACAGGTCAAAGCTTCTGGCGTGATTTTGGCTTTGAAAAGCGTGAGGATGTTTTTGTTTACTCCTTCAGCAACGATAAAATATGAAAGGGTGTGGCTAACTTGACTACAAAAGAGAAAGATTTAAAATATATTATGCACACATACGGTCGCTACGATGTTGCTCTCAAAAGTGCAAAAGGCGTTATCGCATATGACGAAAACGGCAAAAAGTACATTGATGTTTCATCGGGTATCGGTGTAAACAGCCTTGGCTATTGCAATGACGGTTGGGTTGAGGCTGTTTCAAAGCAGGCAGGCACAATTCAGCATATGTCAAACTATTTTTACTGTTCACAGGCAAGTGACCTTGCCGAAAAGCTTTGCACGCTTACAGGTCTTTCAAAGGTCTGCTTTGGCAACAGCGGTGCAGAGGCTAACGAATGCGCAATCAAAATTGCCCGTAAGTACAGCTTTGACAAGTACGGCGAGGGCAGAAATGAAATCGTAACACTTAACAATTCCTTTCACGGCAGAACTGTTACAACTCTTGCCGCAACAGGTCAGGATGTTTTTCACAACTATTTCTTCCCGTTTACAGAGGGCTTTAAGTATGCAGACGCAGACGATATGGACGCTCTGAAAGCAGTTGTTTCGGACAAAACCTGCGCAGTAATGCTTGAACTCATTCAGGGCGAGGGCGGTGTAAATATCCTCGATCCCGAATATGTAAAAGAACTTGTTAAGTATTGCAACGACAACGATATTCTCGTTATTGTCGATGAGGTTCAGACAGGCGTAGGCAGAACAGGCAAGCTGTTTGCTCATCAGAATTACGGTATTCTCCCCGACCTTATGACGGTTGCAAAGGGGCTCGGCGGCGGACTTCCTATCGGTGTTTGTATGTGCGGTGAAAAGCTCAAGGATGTTATGTCACCGTCAACTCACGGCACAACATTCGGCGCAAACCCTGTTGTTTGTGCAGGTGCAAACTATGTTCTTGACACAGTTGCAAATGACGAATTTCTTGCCGAGGTTGAGAAAAAAGGTCAGTATTTTGAGGACAAGCTCACAAAAATTGACGGCGTAAAGAGCGTTCGCAGAATGGGACTTATGATTGGTATTGAGCTTGAAAAGGGCGATGCACACGACATTGCAATCAAATGCGTTGAAAACGGCTTGCTTATTATCACGGCAAAGGATTTGCTCCGTATGCTCCCACCGCTTGTTATTGATTACAATGAAATTGACGAGGCGATTAATATACTCGAAAAAACAATAAAGGAGAACAACTAATGAAACACTTACTTAAACTTGAGGATTGGTCAACAGAAGAAATTATCAACACACTTAACCTTGCCGATCAGCTTAAATATGAGCAGAAACACGGCATTGAGCATAAAATTCTCAAGGGCAAGTCTCTTGGTATGATTTTTGAAAAGTCAAGCACCCGTACCCGTGTTTCATTTGAGGTTGGTATGACACAGCTCGGCGGTTATCCGCTTTTTCTCTCATCAAATGACCTTCAGATTGGCAGAGGCGAGCCTGTTGAGGACACAGCCCGTGTTCTTTCCCGTTTTCTTGACGGTATTATGATTCGTACCTTTGAGCAGAAAGAAGTTGAGGCTCTTGCAGAGTACGGTTCAATCCCGATTATCAACGGTCTTACAGACTATTGTCACCCATGTCAGGTTCTCGCAGACCTTATGACAATTCGTGAATTCAAGGGCAAGCTTGAAGGACTCAAGATGTGCTTTATCGGTGACGGCAACAATATGATGAACTCGCTCATCGTCGGCGCACTCAGCACAGGCATGAGCTTCTCTGCCGCCTGTCCAAAGGATTATATGCCGCCTAAGCATATTATCGAGTTCGGTGAAAAGTACGGTAACGGCAAGTTTGAAATCGTAACAGATCCGCTTGAGGCCGCTAAGAATGCCGATGTTGTTTATACAGATGTATGGGCATCAATGGGACAGGAAGAAGAAAAGAAAATCCGTGAGGCAGCATTCGCAGGCTATCAGGTTAACAAGGAGCTTATGGCTGTTACAAACAAGGATTGTATGGTTCTCCATTGTCTCCCTGCACACCGTGGCGAAGAGATTACTGCAGATGTATTTGAAGAACACGCAAATGAAATCTTTGAGGAGGCAGAAAACCGTCTTCACGCTCAGAAGGCTGTTCTTGTTGAATGTATGGCAGATGAAATGCCTGAAAAAGTTTGATGACAGTTTGATTCTTTAAAACTTCATAAAAAGCAAAAAAGTCACATTGTACAACAGTAAGATAGCTGTTTTGTGCAATGTGACTTAATTTTTATTGCAAAACGGAGTATAATTCCATTGGGGGATAATAGCAAAATCAGAATTGCAGGTGTATAATTATGTTAAACAATTACACGTTTTATGGCGAAAAAGGAAGTCTTTAAAATGACAAGAGAACAAAAACAGCATATTCTGCATTTTGCAGTCAGCTCTCTGGGCGGATTTATGGGCGGATATGCAATTTACAATCACTGTGATGTGTTCGGTAACGCACAGACAGCAAATATGATTCACCTTGTCAGCAAAATTTTTACGGGTGATTTTGAGGGCGTTGTGTTTATCGTCATCGCTCTCCTTACATATATTCTCGGCAATGTTTTCTTTGTAATTACCGACCGTTTTATTAAGCTTGAAACCAAAACCGTCAGCCTTATTGCAAGTACGGTTGCACTTCTGATTATCGGAATTTTTCCGAATATTTCAAACAACTACCTTGCAATTCTGCCGATTCTGTTCGTAACTCCTGTTTTGTGGAATTCATTCAGAACAGCCGGAAGTTATGTTACATCTCCGATTTTCTCGACAAACAACCTTCGTGTTGCAACGGTTTCAACATTCACGGGTATTATTGACAAGGACAAGGATATGAAGAAAAAGGCTAAATTCTATTGGCTTACGCTTGCAAGCTATCATATAGGTGTTGTCCTTGCCTGCGTTCCGAGCGTTTTTATCGGTGTGAACAGCATCTGGTTCGGCTTTGTAAGCATTGCCCTTTCAACAGCTTCATATATGTGGCTCTGCGGTGTGTTTGACAGAGAAGAATCCTTTGCAGCATCCGAAGGCTTAGCAGCACAATCGGAAATAATTTAAAATAAAAAATAATGTCGGCGGTACACCTCCGACATTATTTTTTTGTTTATAACTTTCAATCGGCAAAGTCACATTATCAACATCAAAACACCCATAATAACAGGCTGGTGGACAAGATAAATCCACAGGCTGTATTTGCCGATTTTGTCAAACAGCGGAATTTTGAATTCAAAATATTTTGCAAGATTTTTTTGTGCGATGAAATTCCAAAGATAAAAGCCTGCCGTAAAGAGGAAAATCCACGGAATAACCGGGAAATAGTCTGCTGACACAAAGTCGGACGAGGGAAATCCCAGAAATGCAAGGTACTTGCACGAATAGAGAAAATCGGGCAATTTTACGATATCCAGCCCGAAAAATCCGACACAGCCTTTTTGCAAATCATACGAAACCGCATACAACAAAAGTGAAATCAACGCTCCCGACAGGGGGCTTATTTTTTTGAGGTTATCCGAAAGAACGGAAACAATCATCATTGAACAGCCTATCAGATTCAGTACACCGAACCATACCGCCTGATTCGGTTCGGCTATCACGGTAACGCAGGTAACGGCAAAGCCCGCAAGATTTAAAAGAACACCTCTTTTTATGCCGTTTCCCGAAAAGTTAAGGCACATTCCCGAAAGCAGTATGAACACTACGCAGATGCTGCGTTCCCAGACCGCTGTCATGGGATAAAAGTACCAGCTTGTGTTAAGTCCGTACATCATAAAAATATCGTAGCATAAGTGAAACGCAACCATACTGACGGTTGAAATTCCACGCAGAGAGTCGAGAAGATAATATCTTTTGTTTTCTTTTAACAAGGCTTTACCGTTTGGATTCATCAATTATTTATTCCTTTTCATCATAACGGAAAAGACGACCACAGCCAGAACAAGCAACACAACCGCATATCCGCAGACGGGGATAAGTTCGGGCATAATGTCCGAATAGTTGCCCGAAATTGCATCTCTTGCAGCGTTTACGGCATGGGCAAACGGAAGTGCGTTTGCAAGGTTTTTGAACCAACCGCCGACCATTGCAGTATCGAACCAAATGTTTGAAAACCATGCCGAAAGGTTTGTGAGCAATGCACCGCAGATTCCGCCGACAGCCTTTTCATTCAGAAGTGTGCCGAGCAGAAGTCCGAGCGAGATAAACACAATTGCAATCGGAATGTTTACCGCAAGCATAAGCAAAATGTTCACGCTGACCTCAAGTCCGAGGAAGAACGCAACAACAACGCATACGGCACTCTGCAAAATTGCCATCGGCAAAAGCGGAAGGGTGTAACCGATAATAAACTCGTGTGCTTTGAGCGGAGATGTGAACAATCTCATCATAAAGCTTGTTGTTCTGTCCTTTGCAATGAGCATTGACGAGAACAGCGAAATAAAGCTCATTCCGAAAACCGTAATACCGGGTGTCAGCTTGTCGATGTTGAACATTGTCATCTGAGCCTGCTCGGGGATTGCCGAATTTATTGCCGACAACAAAAGAAGAAGTACAACGGGAAATCCGAGTCCGAAACAGAATGTCAGCGGATCACGGATAATTTCCTTTGTGTTTCGTGAAGCAAACGCAGTCAATCTCATTACAACGCACCTCCGTTTGTCAGCTTTACAAAAGCCGACTCAAAATCTTTTTCGCCCGAAAGGGCAACAAGCTCATCGGAAGTACCCTCAGACACAAATTTACCGTGAGCCATAATACCGATTCTGTCGCAGAGTGCAACAGCCTCTTCGAGATAGTGCGTTGTGAGAATAACGGTGATTTTACCCTTGAGCTTTTCAATCTCAACCCAAAGGCTGTGTCTTGCAATTACATCAAGTCCGAGCGTGGGTTCGTCAAGAAAAAGTATTTTCGGCTCTGAGATAAGTGCCATTACAATGCTCAATCTTCTCACCTCACCGCCCGACAGCTTTTTAGCCTTGCAGTTTTCAAATTCCCGCATGGAAAAGCGTTCGATAAGCTCGCTTGCTTTGGCTTTTGCAACTTTCTTTGAAAAACCGTAAACCTCTGCCATGAGTTCAAGATTTTCTCTTGCGGTAAGGTTCATTGCCGCCGCACTTTCCTGCGGTGAAATTCCGATAATCTGTTTTACCGCTGCTCTGTCGGTTTTTATGCTGTGACCGAGAAGCTCTGCCTCACCCGATGTCGGCATAATAAGCGTTGTGAGCATTTTCATTGTTGTTGTTTTTCCTGCACCGTTGACTCCGAGCAAACCGTACATTTCGCCCTCGTTGATTTTAAGGTCAAGATTGGAAACAGCCGTTTTTTCCTTATATTTTTTTGTAAGTTTTTCTGTTTTTATTGCGTACATATTTTCTCCTCAATTCAGGATAAAAGGGATTCAAGTCAAATTTTACTTCATTAACTTATCAAAGGGATTTTTTATTTTTGCAAGTGCCATGCCTTTTTTCTCGTCACCGAGAACCAGAAGTCTGTCGCCTGCCTCAATTCCGAACACCTTTCTGGCGTGTTTAGGGAGTGTAATCTGTCCTCTTTCGCTAACCTTAACAATGCCGAAAATGTACTTTCCGTCACCGTCGGGAGTAAGTGCGTCAGATTCTTCCTCGTAAAAAGGACACACAAGAAGCATTTCTACCGTAGTTTCAAAAATCTGCGCCATCGTCACGCATTTTTCGACATCGGGAAGAGATTCCTCGTTTTCCCACTTTGCAACAGACTGTCTTGACACCTCAAGCCTCTCCGCAAGGTCCTCCTGTGAATATCCGTACTTTTTCCGAAGATACTTCAAATTCATACCAATCATACTTTTTATACCTCCTGAGTTAAGTATATTTCATATGTAACGCAATTTCTACCAACCTGATTTTACACTTTATGTAAAAATCAGTTGCATAATCCCTTTATGATTTATGATAAACTCCCTTACGAATTTTGTCAAACAAAAGACGGTTGCGTTTTTTACGCCTTATTTACCTTATTCTAATGTACATATCATTGTTTGTTCACAAAACTGTCACATTTCAATGTTAAACTTAAACCAATAACGTATGTACGGAGGACATATTATGAAAAAACCTACTAAAAGAGATACAATCAATCTGTTTTTCTCTGCATTTCTGATCATCGCATTTATCGTTTGCGCACACTTCTTCTCACAGTACGCATCAGCCCTTTCACAGCCACTCGGTTCAATCATTCCGATTCTTGTGTATGCTGTGTTCGGTCTTTTGATGTTCTATGCAACCCGTGTCGGTGACGGCAAGGCGGTAAAGCGTTTTTCGCTCGTTACACTTATTGTAATGGTGCTCCCGTCAATCTACATAATCGTTGCTTCCCTTGCTCCGGGACTTCCGCTTTATGATGTATTTTCAAATGCAAACGGCTCGGGATTAAGCGTTATTGTAACGCTTGCAAGTATCGCACTCGGTTACGGAATTCCTTACTCATTCCTCAGCGGTTTTGAAGTTGCCGATGATGAGGCTGTTGAAGAAGAAACAGGCAACCCTGTTCAGGGAGGCATTGAGGCTGATCTTGCAGATGACGAAAACGCAGAAGATACTGCATTTGAAGAATCCGAAGAGGTTGAAACAGAGGAACCTTCCGAGGATGAAAGCGAATCAACAGACGAAACCGATAACGGTGAAGACGCTTGATTCACTGCTGATTTTTCTTAAATCGACGAGTACCTGCACGGCTTGTGCGGGTACTTTTTGTATATGGCAAAAAATTATGCTTTTAAACTTAACAGTCCTAATATTCAGTTGACAAATTGTCACGGCTGATTTATTATTTTGGTACGGGGTGTGCAGAATAAATGCACCGTATTTTTCTGTTTCAAAATTTTTCTTTCAAAGGAGAATTACATAATGGACGATAACAATAAATATAATAGAAACAAGGATTATGAGCCTGACAACTTTGATGACGAGGTTGCGTTTCCTGCAAGAAGAAACAACGCCCCCGAAAGATCTTCCGATATTCAGGAGGATTACGGCGATAACTTTGACAATGATGTAAAATTTGTCGGCGATTATGACGAAGACGCCGTTCAGATGCCGGAAATCGACTTTGAGGACGATATGGAAACTCCCGTAAAAATGCCGTCGGAAAGAGATGACCGCACACAGACTCCCGACTATGGCGATAATTTTGATTCTCAGACAGGGGAGCAGGTGTCAAAGGCTACAAAGGATTTTCAGTATGACCTTTCATCTGACGATATTGGTAACTACTACACATACATCATTGAACACAAAAAGAAAAAAAAGGTTATAAAAAAAAAAAAGAAAAAAAGCCGTAATGTGGCGGTTATCTTAACAATTGCGGCGGTAATCTGCCTTATTGTTGCCGTTGTTTTTGCATTTACACAATGCAGTTCACAGAAAAAAAATGATAACAAGGCTTCCACAGCACCGTCAACGGAACAGGTGACAACGGTACAGCCTACAACGGAATACGGCGATGACAACTATGTTCCCGTTTACACGGAAGAACCGACATATGAACCGCCGACTGAATATCAGCCTGAAACAGAAGCGCCTGTTCAAACTGAACCGCAGACAGAGTATCAGCCTGAAACAGAGCCGCAGCAGAGCAGTGATATCAGTGTTACCGAATCGTCACAGACTTCGGATGACACTCAGCCGACACAGTCATACGAGAGCGGCGGCGATGAACCGTATGTTGAAGAAAACTGATTGTTTTCTTTTGATAAAATGAATTTATGAAATTGGAGATGTTTTAAATGGGTTGCACCCACGATTGTTCAAGCTGTTCTTCGGATTGCAAAAGCAAAGAGCAGAATTTGCACGAAGAACTTAATAAATACAGCAGTGTAAAAAAGGTAATCGGCATTGTGTCGGGTAAGGGCGGAGTAGGCAAAAGCCTTGTAACCTCAATGCTCGCAGTAACATTTAACAGACTCGGTAAAAGCACGGCTGTTCTTGACGCAGATATCACAGGTCCGTCAATTCCAAAGGCATTCGGAGTACATGAGAGATGCAGAGGCAACGATGAGGGAATTTTCCCCGTTGTTACCGAAACGGGAATCAAGATGATTTCCGTAAACCTTCTTCTTGAACATGAAACCGATCCCGTGGTGTGGCGTTCGCCGATTATCACAGGCACGGTAAAGCAGTTTTGGAAAGATGTAATCTGGGAAAATGTTGACTATATGTTTGTTGATATGCCTCCCGGAACAGGCGATGTTCCGCTTACGGTATTTCAGAGTCTGCCGATTGACGGCATTGTTATTGTTGCGTCACCGCAGGAGCTGGTTTCAATGATAGTTCAAAAGGCCGTTAAAATGGCAAAGATGATGAATGTGCCGATTTTAGGTCTTGTTGAAAATATGAGCTGGTTCATGTGTCCCGATTGCGGAAAGAAACACAGCATCTTCGGCGACAGCCGCATCGAGGAAGTTGCAAAGGAATATGACACACAGGTGCTTGCAAAGCTTCCGATTGATCCCGAACTTGCAAAATGTGTTGACGAGGGAAAGATTGAATTTTTTGAAGGAAACTATCTTGACGAAGCGGCAGAAATAATCGAAAAAGAACTTAGCAAATAAGCATTTGCAATATTTTGCTTTTAAGGCTAAAGTGGTTATCCCGAAAACCGTTAAGGTTGTGGATTCGTTTGCATTCAGCTTCAATGACAATATATACGAGCTTGAAATTGCCGACGGTGTAAAGGTTCTTGAAAGCGATGCGTTCACATCTATGACGAACCTTAAAAGTGTTACGGTTCCCGATTCCGTAAAGGAAATGGATAATTGCGGTCTTGGTATGGATGTCGATGACAATTATGACAGTGTCCCGCTCAAGGGCTTTAAAATGTATTGCAAAAAAGGTTCAGCCGCCGAAGCATATGCAAAAGAAAACAATTTGTCATATGAGATAATCAAGTAAAAAGTTAATGTAAATTAAAAACAGCTTTCCGAACTCAAAATCGGAAAGCTGTTTTGTTTTTGTAAATATTTGTACAAACAATCACTATGCTACGCTCGGGCATAATAATTTTTTCTATATCATACTATCTTCACGAACGGGGAACGGCGGCACGCCGTGCGGCAAAACAAGCCCATCCGTTGTCAAGATGTTCTTCGATGATGTCAAAATACTGACTTACGGATGCCTTGACTTCCTCAGCACGAGTGTCGATGATACCGCTCATAATGTAAACGGCATCGTCCTTCATAAAGTTCTTAATGCCCTTTGAGAGAAACATAATCGCATCGGCAACAATATTGGCAAGAACAATGTCATACTTGCCCTCAACCTTGTCGGTAAAGCTGCCGCAGATAGCTGTAAAGCGGTCAGCAACGCCGTTAATTTCTGCGTTTTCAGCCGCAGTTCTCACCGCAGTTTTGTCAATATCAACACCGACGGCACGGTCTGCACCCAAAAGCAATGTTGCAATACCGAGAATACCGCTGCCGCAACCCACATCAAGAACCGAGTCGCCGGTTTTAAGGTACTTTTCGCACATCTCAAGGCAAAGCCTTGTGGTTTCGTGACCGCCCGTGCCGAACGCAAGGCCCGGATCAATGTTGAGAACTTTGCGGTTGCCGGCATCATAATCATCCCGCCAGCTCGGACGGATAAGAAGTTTTTCACCGACTTCAATCGGGTTGAAATATTTCTTCCAGTTGTTTCTCCAATCCTCTTCAAGGCAGTCAAGAAGTTCAATTGAATGCTTTATACCCTCCGCATTGTAGCGTTCCGAAAGGAATGCAACCGCCTCTGACGGCGAAACATCGGGTTCAAGATAAATGTGAACAAAAGCCTTGTTTCTGTCCTTTGCAAGCAAATCCTCGTCAATAAGGTCAATATGGGCAATGTCCTCAACCTCTTGCTCAAGATTTGTGTAATCTTCAATATAGATGCCGTAGGGAACTACGACATTTGCAATATCACTTGCTCTGTCAATATCCTTTGCGTCAACGGATATTTTTATTTCTGTCCAGGATTCCATTTTAACCTCTGATTCACGGGCATTTTATGCCGATATTTTTGTTTGTAATGTAGTGGCGGATAAGTTGTTCAGACAATCACAATTGTACGCTCGGGCATAATATGTTTTTGCACAACAAATTATCTGCTCAAATTGGGAGCGGCGGCACGCCGTATAAAAAATTTGTGGGGACAAATGCCCCACAAATCTTATTTATTCTGTGTTACTCGTTGAACATCTTCTTGATTTTATCAAAGAAGTTTCTGCGTTTTGCGTAGTTCTTGTCGCCTGTTGCACCGTCAAGCTGTTTGATAAGCTCTTTCTGCTTGCCGTTAAGATTCTTCGGAACTTCAACGGTAACTCTTACATACTGGTCGCCTCTGCCTCTGCCGCCGAGTCGCTGAATACCCTTGCCCTTGAGTCTGAAAACATCACCCGGCTGTGTACCCTCACGAACCGTGTAGGAAACCTTGCCGTCAAGAGTAGGAACAACAACATCTGCTCCGAGAGCCGCCTGTGTAAAGGTTATCGGAACTTCGCACCACACATCGTCACCTCTGCGTTCAAAAACAGGATGCGGACGAACATTTACATAAACATGAAGGTCGCCTGCAGGACCGCCGTTTGTACCTGAGTTACCTCTGCCGCTTACATTAAGAATCTGCTGATCCTTGATACCTGCCGGAATCGTTACATCAACAGTCTTGTTCTTGCGCTGTTTGCCCGAACCGCCGCACTTTTTACAGGGATTGTCAACAATCTTACCTCTGCCGTGACAGGCATCACAGGTACGCTGAGTCTGGACAACACCGAAAGGTGTTCTCTGGTTGATTGTTACCCTGCCCGAACCGCCGCATGACGAACAGGTCTTGGGGCTTGTGCCGGGCTGAGCGCCTGTTCCGTGACAGTCGTCACAGGTTGTTACGCATGAATAGTTGATTGTCTGCTTGCAGCCCTTTGCCGCCTCTTCAAATGAAATGTAAACCGTAGTTTCAATATCACTGCCACGCATAGGAGCGTTTGCATTGTTGGAGCGTCTGCCGCCGAATCCGCCGAAAAAGCTTGAGAAGATATCGTCAATATCAATACCCTGACCGAACGGACTTCCTGCTCCGCCTGCACCTGCACCGTAGTTGGGATCAACTCCTGCGTGACCGAACTGGTCGTAACGAGCCTTTTTATCGGAGTCGGAAAGAACTTCATAAGCCTCGTTTACTTCCTTGAATTTTTCCTCGCATTCTTTATCGCCGGGATGCAAATCCGGGTGATATTTTTTGGCACAGGCTCTGTATGCCTTTTTTATTTCATCGTCGCTTGCGCCCTTTTGAACGCCAAGCACCTCGTAGTAGTCTCTTTTGTCTGCCATATTACTCTCACCTTTGTCAAAATACCGAAATCACGCAATATTGCAAGCCGGTTATCGTCTTATACAGCCAAAAGGAGCCGCCATATAACAGCTCCTTTGACTATATGTTATTCTAACATAAATTACTTGTTATCGTCAACATCGGTGAAATCAGCGTCATATACATTAGGATCTCCGCCGTTGTTGCCTGTAGGATTACCGCCGTTTGGCTGAGCACCGTTCATATCGGGAGCACCGCCCTGCGGAGCAGCCTGCTGATAAAGCTTAGCGGCAGCATCGTTAAGAGTCTTCTGGAGGTCTTCCTTAGCTGTGCCGATGAGTGCGGCATCGTCCTTTGAGATAGCCTCTTTAAGAGCTGCAACCTTTGTGTTGATTGCGTTCTTGTCATCCTCGGGAATCTTGTCACCGCTTTCGCTGACGAGCTTTTCTGCCTGATAAACAATGTTTTCAGCCTCGTTCTTAGCGTCAACTGCCTCACGGCGCTTTTTGTCCTCTGCGGCAAACTGTTCAGCTTCCTTAACAGCCTTGTCAATATCTTCCTTGCTCATTGAAGTTGAGTTACTGATTGTAATCTTCTGCTCTTTGCCTGTACCGAGGTCTTTTGCAGATACGTTAACGATACCGTTGGCATCAATATCAAATGTTACTTCAATCTGCGGAATACCACGCATTGCAGGAGCAATGCCTGTGAGAGCGAAAAGACCGAGCTGCTTGTTATCACGGGCAAATTCACGCTCACCCTGAAGAACATTGATTTCAACCTGTGTCTGATTATCAGCGGCAGTTGAGAAAATCTGGCTCTTCTTTGTTGGGATTGTTGTGTTTCTGTCGATAATCTTTGTCATAACACCGCCCATTGTTTCAACACCGAGTGAAAGCGGAGTTACATCGAGGAGGAGAAGACCTTCAACTTCACCGCCGAGTACGCCTGCCTGAATAGCTGCGCCGATAGCAACACATTCATCAGGGTTGATACCCTTGAACGGCTCTTTGCCGATAAGCTTCTTAACAGCGTCCTGAACAGCAGGGATTCTGGAAGAACCGCCAACCATAAGAACCTTGTCAATCTGACCGATCTGAAGACCTGAATCCTGAAGAGCCGATCTTACAGGACCCATTGTAGCTTCTACGAGGTCTGATGTGAGTTCGTCAAACTTTGCTCTTGTAAGAGTAAGATCAAGGTGCTTAGGACCTGTCTGGTCTGCTGTGATAAACGGGAGGTTGATGTTAGAAGTTGTAACACCTGAAAGTTCAATCTTTGACTTCTCGGCAGCTTCTTTTAATCTCTGCATTGCAACCTTATCCTGTGAAAGGTCAATGCCTGTTTCTGTCTTGAATGATGCAACCATCCAGTCGATGATTCTCTTATCGAAGTCATCACCGCCGAGACGGTTGTTACCTGCTGTTGCAAGTACTTCCTGAACACCGTCGCCCATTTCGATGATAGATACATCAAATGTACCACCGCCGAGGTCATATACCATAACCTTCTGGTCTTTTTCCTTATCTACACCGTATGAAAGAGCGGCTGCTGTAGGCTCGTTGATGATTCTCTTAACATCAAGACCTGCAATCTTACCGGCATCCTTTGTAGCCTGACGCTGTGCGTCTGTGAAGTATGCAGGAACTGTGATAACTGCCTGTGTAACTGTTTCACCGAGGTAAGCCTCTGCATCTGACTTGAGTTTCTGAAGAATCATTGCTGAAATCTCCTGCGGAGTGTAGCTCTTGCCGTCAATTGTTACCTTGTGAGCAGTACCCATTTCTCTCTTGATTGATGCAACTGTTCTGTCAGGGTTTGTGATAGCCTGACGCTTAGCAACCTGACCGACCATTCTTTCACCGTCTTTTGAAAAAGCAACAACAGACGGAGTTGTTCTTGCGCCTTCTGCGTTAGCGATAACTACAGGCTCGCCGCCTTCAATAACTGCTACGCATGAGTTTGTTGTACCTAAATCTATACCTATTGTCTTAGCCATGATAAATTCCTCCAATTGAATTTTTAATTGTTTTTGTTTGTGTGTTTTCTGCTGAATATTTATATATGAAATCAGTCACAGTTGGCAACCTGTACCATTGCGTGACGGATAATTTTGTCACCGATTTTGTAACCCGTCTGATAAACGGCTGCGATTGTGTCGGCACCGAGGTTTTCGTCCTCAATCTTTGAAACCGCATTGTGCAAGTTTGGATCGAATGCATCGCCTGCTTTGCCGTAGGACTCAATCTTTAGCTTTTCAAAGCTCTTTGCAAGCTGATTTGAAATAAGCTCAATACCCTTGATGATATCGGGGTCGGCATCTTTCAGATTTGCAAGAGCAAGCGTTACGCTGTCTGCAACGGGAAGAAGCTCGATACAAGCCTTTGAAGTTGCATCGTCATAGATTGAAAGCTTTTCGTTTGCCGTTCTTTTACGGTAATTGTCGTACTCGGCGGCAAGTCGCATATACTTATCCTTCTGTGCCGAAAGCTCATCTTCAAGAACCTTGATTTTATCCACATTTTCATCCTTTGCAGGCTCTTCGGTATTTTCAGTCTCAGTTTCTTCTGCGACTGTTTCTTCGGAAACCTTTTTTTCTTCGGTTTTCTCGGATTTTTTCTTAGTCATCTTTATCCTCCTTCAAGGATTTTTATTTATCATATTTCTATCAGCTCATCAATAAGAGTGCTAACGCTTTCGGACACACATTCAAGAATTGAAATTGCTCTTGCGTAGTCCGTTCTCACGGGTGCTATCACCGCAAGCACACCTGACGGATTGCCGTCAAGTCGGTATCGTGTGGAGATTACCGCACTCCCTGCAAGCTCTGTTCTGCTGTTTTCGCCGCCTATGCTGACGGAGGTGTCAAGCGGAAGATTTTCAAGCATTTCCGCAAGGTCGTGTCTGTTGTTCAAAAACTCCATAACATTTCGTGCGTTAAGAAAATTGACATCGGACATAAACAACGGCTTTGTCACACCGCTGAGATAAACGCTGACTTCCTTTGCCGTTTCACAAGCCTCCATAATTGCCACAAGCACTCCCGGGGTAAACATTGAAAGTTCACCGAGCCTTGCCGCCGCTGTCTGTATGAACGGTCGGTTGACCGATGAAAGCTTCATTCCCGAAAAGATTTCGTTAAATGCCTTGTCAAACACGGTCAAAAGTTCGGGATTCAAAAGGAAATCGCAACGGAACAGCTTTGTTTTTATGATTCCGTTTGAGGCAATCACAACAGCCATTGCCGTGTGCGAACCCGTCTGAACAAATCTTATTCTGTGGATTCTGCTTTCCTCACCCGAAGGTGTTGTTGTTACCGCCGTGCAGCCTGTCAGCCTTGAAATAACACCGCTTGCCTCTTTGAGAATACCCTCGGGGGAATCTGCGCTTTTGTAAAGCTCGGATTCAACATATTCCCGTCCGCCTTGGGTTACGGGGGTAATTTTCATCAGATTGTCGATGTAGTATCTGTAGCCCTGCAGCGTTGGAATTCGTCCTGCCGAGGTGTGCGGCTGAACCAAGTAGCCTTTATTTGTAAGGTCCGCAAGGTCATTTCGCACCGTTGCCGATGAAACCTCAAGTCCTGCTTCGTTAATCAACGCTTTTGAACCAATCGGCTCGCCTGTGTTGATATAACTTTCAATTACTGCCGATAATATTTTCTTTTTTCTTTCAGCCAGCTCCATACCGTTCACCTCATTTCGTGTCGGTTTTTTGCTGTTTTAGCACTCTCGATAGGTGAGTGCTAATTGCTATACTCATAATATAATACCAAAGTCAGTAAAAGTCAAGCGTTTTTGAAAAAATTTTTCGTTTTCAGAAAATCTTCACATAACACGGTTTGACATTGTGCCGAGGATACTCTATAATCTACTTATCAGTAATGTTTAAGGGTGAATTTTATGGGCGAATTTCTTCAGAATATGTATGTATGGCTTTGGGCGGCTCTTGCAATATTAATGATTATCGTAGGAATCAAATATCGCCACGAACATCAGGGCTTGCTTGCAGTTTTAATGGCTGTGTTTTTTATCTTCATGACCGTGTGGTACGGACTGCGAACCTTTGCAGGCTACCCAATGTTTGAGGGTACGCTTAATATCATCTTCCGTTGCGTCCTCGGCGGTTTCCTCGTTGCGCTTGGTTTGATATATTGGTTTATAAGAAAAAGAAAATAACTATATATGTATAAAAAACAAATCGGACAGCAGATTTTATTTCTGCTGTCCGTATTTTTATGTTCATATTTTTTCGTTCGTGTAGATAGTTTGCAATGTTTTAAAACCAATTATGCCCGAGCGTTGCATTGTAACTGTTTGCACAATTTTCAATAAACATTTTCATTCGGGCATTTTACTCTTGCCCCTATCAAAACTATCTTCTCGGACTGGGAACGGCGACTCGCCGTCAATTTTCAATTTTGAATTTACAAAAGTTCGTCCGCTTTAAACGCTGTGTAGCCCTCATAATAATAGCTGTGGTCAATGCCTTTCATGTACATCTCACGGCTGTCAATTTCATCGGTCAATGCGTTTTTCAGAACATATTTTATCTCGATATCCCGTATGGGACTGCGCTCCATTGCAAGCAGATAATCTTCCTTGTCAACCTTGCTCCAGTCGATAACCTTGCCGATTTCTGTTTTCAACATATGGTCAAGCCAGATTCGTGCACTGCGACCGTTGCCCTCTCTGAATGGGTGCGCAATGTTCATTTCGACATACTTTTCTATAATCTCATCAAAATTGCTCTGCGGCATTTTATCAATATTTTTCAAAGCTGATTCAATGTACATCAAAGGTGCAAATCTGAAATTGCCCTTTGCAATGTTTACGGTTCTCAACTTTCCCGCAAAATCGTAGATTTCGTCAAAAAGGTACTTGTGGATTGTCTGTAATGTTGAAAACTTTCCGCTTTCAAGGTTGTCAAGAATGTGATTTTCAAAAAGCATTGCCGCCTTTTTCTTACTGATTCGCTCCTCTTCACGAGCAAGCTCCGCAGAAGAAGTCAATCCGAGTTTGTTCTCAAGCATACAAGCACCTCACTTTACTATATATATTGTATCATAGTGCAGATGATAATTCAATTTTTTTAGTTTATGTTTATTTTCGTTCGTGTTTATTTTAGTTCGTGCAGATAGTTTGCAATATTAAAAACTATTACACCCGAGCGTGACTTTGTAATTGTTCACCGCTGCAGTGTTGCAATTAATTTGTCCTTAAACGACGAAAGCACCGGGCTTGCGGCGACCCGGTGCTTTCTTATGTTCTTTAAAAAATGAGGGGTACAATTACGAGTCTTTGTATAGACTCGCATTGAGGAGGGTAGAACAATTATACTCTGACGGATGCGGTTCCGTCTTTCTGAGTACGCTTATATTAAACAATGCAAATATGAAAACTGTGTGAACCCTTTTTGAAATCGGAATGAAAAGCATCTGTTTTTTCTGTTAATCAATCAAAACTCAAATAATTTCTTTATTTATTCGACGAAATAAAAAATTTTTCAAAAATATAAAACAAATGTTTGATTTTTCTGAAAATATATGGTACAATCATACTGTAATTACAAACAAGGGGCGTTGCGATATGAAACCTTTAAGCAAAAGCCAACAGAAAATTTTCGATTATCTAAAGGAATGTGCAGACGAGGGCAGAGTTCCGTCAGTTCGTGAAATCTGCGAAGAAACGGGACTGAGTTCAACATCAACCGTTCACCACCACCTCAAGGCACTTGAAGAAAAAGGTCTTATTTCACGAGAACACGGCGTGAACCGTTGTATTCAGATTAACGGCATGGAGAAAAACACCGATGTTCCCGTTTTGGGCAGAGTTGCGGCAGGTTATCCGATTCTTGCCGTTGAGAATATTGAATGTTATGTGCCTGTTCCCGACAGCTTAAAAAGGGGCAGAGAGCTTTTTGCTCTGCGTGTTCAGGGCGAAAGTATGATTAACGCAGGCATTTTCCCTGACGATATTTTAATTGTTCACCGCACACCTGTTGCGGAGAACGGCGAAATCGTTGTTGCTCTTGTCGGTGACGAGGCGACCGTAAAGCGTTTTTACAAGGAAAACGGTCACTTCAGACTTCAGCCTGAAAACGATAATTTTGAACCGATTATAGTTGACGAAGTCGCTTTGCTCGGCAAGGTGATCTCGCTTGTAAGATATTTTGATTAAAAGGATTAGCTATGAAAGTTAAATTTTTCGACCTCAACGCAGACAAGCCGTTGAAATACGCCGTAATTTGTGCGAGATACAACGGAAAATGGGTTTTCTGCAAGCACAAAGAGCGTGATACATATGAAATTCCGGGCGGTCATCGTGAGGACGGCGAAGATATTGAAGCAACCGCAAAGCGTGAACTTTGGGAAGAAACGGGTGCAAAAGATTTCGACATCTATCCCGTGTGCATCTATTCATTCACGGATTACGGAATGCTCTATTTTGCGGAAATTCGCAGTTTTGAAAAACTGCCGCCGCTTGAAATTGAAAAGATTAATCTTTTTGACGATATACCAAAAAATTTGACATACCCTACAATTCAGCCGTATCTTTTTGAAAGAGTACAGGAGTTTTTAGAAACGAAGTAACCAAGTACTGTTTGCAATCCGCAACAAAAATATATTGAGAGGAAGTGATAAAATGCGTGACTATGTGATTTACGATATGTACACAGATGACAGAATGTTTCGTTACGAGGTCTATAAGCACCCGAACGGAATGTATGAAGTGTGTGTTCAGTCGAGAGAGGCAGAAGATTTTGCCGTGAATGAGCAGTACCTCTACTGCGACATCCCCGAAGAAGTTACACATTTTACCGACACCCTCGAAAGAGCTATAGAAATCGGCGATTGCAAGCTGTGCAAAGTAAGTGCATAGGGGAAAACTCAATTTTTAATTAAGAGGTATAACCATGGCTAAAGGTGAAAATTTTAAAAATACTATACATGCAAAAGATGTTGAAATATCAATTGTTACCTCAATAAATAACGAAGATTACATATCTCTCACGGATATAGCAAAATATAAAAATCCTGAATTTCCGGCTGATGTTATAAAGAACTGGTTGAGAGTACGCAGTACGATTGAATTTTTAGGTCTTTGGGAACAACTTCATAACCAAAATTTTAAACTGGTCGAATTCGACCAGTTTAAAATTGAGTCGGGTTCAAATTCATTTGTTTTATCACCTCAAAAATGGATTAAAACGACTAACGCTATAGGCATAGTTTCAAAGTCAGGTCGTTATGGTGGCACATACGCATACAAAGATATTGCTTTTGAATTTGCGTCCTGGGTATCTCCTGAATTTAAATTATACATTATACAGGATTACCAAAGATTAAAATCTGAAAAAAGTCACCAAGACACACTTGATTGGAATGTAAAAAGGTTGTTATCCAAAGCAAACTACAGGATACATACTGACGCAATAAAACAAAACTTAATACCTCCTGATGTAAGCAAAATCAATCAAAGTCGTATATACGCAAATGAGGCAGACCTATTAAATGTGGCTCTTTTCGGAAAAACAGCCTCTGAGTGGAGAAATGAAAACCCTGATAAAAAGAATGAAAACATAAGGGATTATGCAACAATAGAACAACTGCTTGTTCTGTCAAACCTCGAAAGTTTGAATGCGTTGCTAATTGAAAAGGGTGTATCACAAGACGAAAGATTAAAACAACTTAACTCCACTGCAATACAACAGCTTAAATCTTTAACAAACAACAAAAGCGTACATAAATTGGACAAGTTAAATAACGAAACTAAGTCTTTACCTAAAAAATAAATTAACGGGAAAACAAGGCAGTTTATTCTGCTCATTGTTTTCCCGTTTTTTATAACCCTTACCGATTTGAATTATAATTAAAAATTACGATTTTCTATACTTTGGCGGTTCGGTTTCATAGACATTGTTGCCGTTGCTGTCGATTGCAACTATGCACGGAAAATCTTCAACCTCATATCTGCGAACAGCCTCTGTGCCTAAATCTTCGTAGCAAAGAATCTCCTCGCTCTTGATGCTCTTGGCGATAAGTGCCGCCGCACCGCCGATTGCGACAAGATACACGCCCTTGTTGCGAACAATCGCATCGACAACTTCTTTATTTCTTGCGCCTTTGCCTATCATTCCTTTGAGTCCGAGGTCAAGCAGTGACGGAGCGTACTTGTCCATACGGTAGCTTGATGTCGGACCTGCAGGACCTACTGCATAACCGGGCTTTGCAGGGGCAGGACCAACATAATAGATAAGCTCGCCTTTGATGTCAACGGGAAGTTTTTCGCCCTTCTGAATCAATTCATAAAGTCTTTTGTGTGCGGCATCTCTGCCTGTGATGATTGAACCCGAGAGCAGAACGCTGTCGCCTGCTTTGAGATTTTTGATATCTTCATCCGTAATCGGAAGTGTAATTTTCTTTTCCACAGCTTTTCCTCCTCAGATCGTTGCGCTTGCGTGTCTTGCGGCATGGCAACAGATGTTGACCGCAACAGGCATTCCTGCAATGTGTGTGGGTGAAGTTTCAATATTCACACCGATTGCGGTTGTATTGCCGCCAAGTCCCGCAGGACCGAATCCCATTTTATTGATTTCGGCAAGGATCTCGTCCTCAAGCTGTGCATAGCGTTCATCTTCATTTTTGGAATCAATCGGACGGAAGGTTGCTTTTTTTGCAAGCTGGGCGGCTCTTTCAAAAGTACCGCCGATTCCGACACCGACAACCATAGGAGGGCAGGGATTTGGACCTGCCTGAAAAACAGTATCAAGAATAAACTGCTTAACGCCCTCAATGCCCTTTGACGGGGTGAGCATTTTTATCTGCGACATATTTTCACTGCCGAAGCCCTTGCCGCCGGCGGTAATTTTAATCTGATTTCCGCTGACAATTTTTGTGTGGATAATTGCAGGAGTGTTATCCTTTGTATTGATTCTGGCGAAAACAGGATCATTTACTACACTCTTGCGAAGGTAGCCGTCAATATAGGCTCTGCGAACACCCTCGTTGACAGCCTCATCAAAACTGCCGTCCTCAATAACAACCCTGTCACCGTATTCAACAAAAAGGACAGCCATACCCGTATCCTGACAAAGCGGAACTTCTTCACGAGCCGCAATTTTATCGTTTTCGATAATCTGTGAAAGTACACTTTTGCCTACAGGCGAGCTTTCGTTATCCCTTGCGGTTTCAAGGGCGCACATAATGTCTTTGCCGATAAAATAGTTGCAGTCGGTAAACAGCTTTTTAACCGTATCGCATACCGTCTGCGCCTTGATTTTTCTTATTTCCATATCCGAACTCCTTAATATGAATTTAGCACCAAATTTTAACACTATACATTATAATTTATTTTCAACGGTATTTCAATAAGAAATGAAATGTGGTATAATCAGTTTGTTATAACATTTATGAATGTCACAATCGAATCGGTAGCGGCAATCAGTGATTGCCACTTGTTTTGGTTGCAAAACCAAAACAAATGAGCAACAATTGCGTTGTTGTACCGCAGTAGATAATAAATTAAAATAAAATGTTTATACTGTCGAACCGATTTTGCAATCGGTTCGAATGGCGAACACTGTTCGCCGCTACAAATGAACATAAAACATTCATTTCACCAACAAAATTGAAAATTAACATAATTTTATCACATTCGGATGATAGAGTAACAGTCGGAATACACTGCGTCTTAACCGACGCTTATAATTTTAATAAAAGGGGCGTACAAAAATGAGCAGGATACTCGTTGTTGACGATGAGGCAAGAATCAGACAGATTATCAGAAAATATGCCGAATTTGAGGGCTTTGAGGTTGAAGAAGCTGTTGACGGTATGCAGGCAATTGAAATTTGCCGTAAAGAGGACTTTGACCTTATTATAATGGATGTTATGATGCCTGAGCTTGACGGCTTTTCCGCTTGCAGGGAAATCAGAAAATTCAAGAAAACACCTATCATTATGCTTTCGGCAAGAGGCGAGGAGTACGATAAAATTCACGGCTTTGAGCTTGGCAGTGACGACTATGTTGTTAAGCCGTTCTCGCCAAAGGAGCTTATGATGCGTGTTAATGCCGTAATCAAGCGTTCACAAGGCGCTCAGAACGAAGAGAATGTGAAGAAGGATGTATTTACATACGAAGGTCTTTCGGTTGATTTCTCAGCCAGAATCGTTACAATTGACGGCAAAAGAATTGAGATGACGCCAAAGGAATACGAACTCTTTTTCTATATGGTAAAGAACAAAGGACTTGCACTCACCCGTGAAAAGCTTATAAGCGAGGTCTGGGGCTACGACTTCTTCGGTGACGAAAGAACGCTTGACACACACATTAAGCTTCTCAGAAAGAGCCTTGGCGAATACAGCAGATGCATTGTAACGCTTCGAGGGGTGGGTTACCGTTTTGAAACAATCTAACAAACGATTTGACCGCCATTATCTGCCGTTGAATTTTAAGCTGTTATGCTATTTTCTTCTGTTCGGATTTGCAATTGTGATCGTGTTGTGGGTGTTCCAGACCTTTTTTCTTGAATCGTTCTACACAGCTACAAAATCTTCACAGGTTGAAAAGAACGCACAGGTTATTTCAAAGTCGATTGAAGAAAACAAAAACGCTCTCGGAACGATTGAAAATGTTGCAAGCTACAATTCACTTTCGGTATATGTTTACGATTCAACTTCTCTTTTCACATTGAAGTATTGTTGCGAATATGACAACCCCGTTTCAAACCTGAATTTTCAGTATCACGATGTCTATTCATACTACAAGCTGGCAGAGGAAAATGACGGACATTATTTGTTCATCACAAGCAACTACAAAGAGGACAGCATTAAAGGCAAGTTTGAGCGACAGTTTTTTAATGAATATTCTTCATCCGACACAGCCGAGAGGAATACTATTCGGTATGCTTCCGCTCCCGATAAAAATGTTCAAAATATGGTTTACACCGACATTATCAATCTGCAGGACGGCAGCGAATGCTTTTTGATTGTAACATCGTCAATCACACCGCTGACTAACACGGTTGAAATCGTCCGTGACCAGCTTGCAATCGTTTCGGTTGTGTTTGTGCTTCTTGCCGTTATAATTTCACTTTACGCAAGCTACAGAATTGCGAAACCGATTTCTAAGACAAACACGGCGGCAAAGGAGCTTGCAAAGAAAAACTATGATGTTGACTTTAACGCAAGAGGATATCTTGAGGTTGAGGAACTCAACGAAACACTGAACTACGCAAAAACGGAGCTTGCCGCAACCGAAAAGTTGCAAAAAGAACTTATTGCCAACATCTCGCACGATTTGCGAACACCGCTGACAATGATTACAGGCTACGGCGAGGTTATGCGTGACCTGCCCGGTGAAAACACTCCCGAAAATATTCAGATTATTATTGACGAGGCAACAAGACTTTCAACACTTGTCAACGATTTGCTTGACCTCTCAAAGATTCAATCGGGTTCAATTCAACCCGAAAAATCTGAATTCTGTCTTACCGACAGCATCAAGAATATTTTCACAAGGTACGCAAAGCTCAAGGAACAGGACGGATACAACATTCTGTTTGAGAGTGACGAAGATGTTTACATTTTTGCCGATGAACTGAAAATTTCACAGGTAATCTATAATCTTGTGAACAATGCAGTCAATTATGTCGGTGAAGACAAAACTGTTATTGTAACGCAAAAGGTAAACGGCAAAAAGGTTCTCATTGAGGTAACGGATCACGGTGACGGCATTCCTCCCGAAAAGCTTGAATACATCTGGGATCGTTACTACAAGGTTGACAAGGAGCATAAGCGTGGCGTTATCGGCACGGGACTCGGCTTGTCAATAGTCAAGGGTATTCTTGACAGCCACAAAGCAAGATACGGCGTTCGCAGTACACTCGGCAAAGGCAGTACATTCTGGTTTGAACTTGACATTGTTTCCGTGAAAAAACGAAACAAAAAGAATTCGGACGAAAATAAAGAATAAACAATAAATCCCGAACACAGTAAAATGTGTTCGGGATTTATTTATAAAATACCTATTAAATTGTCGGTTGAAAAAAGTGGATTGAAGATAAATTCATCTTCGAGGAGTTCGCCGTTTTCATAGGAATGTTCAACCTCTTTTGAATACCCCTGCAGAATTTTCACAATTTCGGTTTGAGTCGGATTGTTGGGCCTTTCGAGTTCATAAGCGGTTACTATGTATGCACAGACCATTCGCTTGATTGTGGATATGACATTAAAACTGTCGATTGCAGAAAGGTAATATCTGCGAACATAGTAGTCAAGATAGGCGGTAAGCGGTTTGTCAAAACGGCTTGACAGCGTATTATTTTTTGCAAAATCGGCGGTTGCTTCAAGCTCACATAGCCAATCATTACTCATGATATCAAGGCTTTTGTGCAAATCAAAAATGAATGACGCATCTTTGCAGCTTTGCTTTTTATATTCATCTGTCGGCATAGCCGTGATATCAAAAATTTCATCGTCAAGCATATTCTGCACTCGCCCGTTAAAGGCAAGAAGTCTGCACAATCTTTCGGACAAGGACAGTTTGCAGTCTGAGAGAATTTCAAAAGTGCGTTTTCTTGCAGAGAGCAGAAAATTCATCTCGGTTGTGCTGTAATCGGTCTGTAAGTCCTGCGGAATATCGGTTGCAAAGCCTGTGTCAAAATCCGACTCAAGCATAAGCCTTGCCGCCTCGGGACAGGCAAACGAGAGCGTATGTTCACAAAAAACGGTGTAGTCCTGAGTGATTCTCGGAAATTCCTTACAGGTGTGACAAAGGTGATTTTCGCCGAGGTTGATGTAAATGTCGCACAGCATATCGCTGTTCCAGAACGGGCATTTTTCACCTTGCCTGATGAAAATTCTGTCGCCGTCCTCGTCAATTGTCATAAGCGACCTGAGCCTGTCGCCAAACTCGCCTTTGGCGGTATTATAAAAATCAAAGCTTGTATCATCGACAACAACATCCCAGTCCCTGCAACAGCTGTCGGGACAGAGGTTCGCAATGCATCTGAATTTTTCGCAGTATTTCGGGAAGTAGTGTTTCATAGTCATGTCCATTTCAATGTAAGAATAAATTGCTCGTAGGCATCGTCCCAGCCGTCAATTGCGTTCACTCCGCCGCCGTTCACACTGCGAAGTTTGGTGTCGCTTTCGTCAAGTCCGAGTGCAAAAAGTTCGCCTGCACTGATTTTGTACCCGAGCGACCGACAGAGGGAACAGAAGTTATCAATCGGATTTTCGCTCTGTTCGGTTTTCAAAAGTTTTTCTTTGAGTTCTGCGTTGCTTTTGGCATCACAGAGAAGTCGGTCAAGTTCTTCCCGTATCATAAAATCACCACGAAAATAAAATGAAGTTTCATAAAAACGGACCGCCCAAAAAATGAACGGTCCGCATTCGGCTTTTAAGATTTACTCAATAATTACTCAATTGAGCTGTCGAGGTATTCCATAAGCTCCTCGTCATCTTTTTTCTGCTTATCCTTAACGATAAAGAATGCTGTGAGAGCAGCAGAAAGAGCTGCAACTGCAGAGATGATACCGATAATTAAAGCCCATCTGCACTTATGATTTTTCATATTCTGTCGCCTCCAAATTTTGTATGCTTGTATGGCAGTAGTATCTGCCGTATCTTTATTTATATTCTAACAGTTTTTACAAAAATGTCAACAGAACAAAATAAAAAAGCAGAGAATATTCTCTGCTTTTAAGCCTGTAAGATTTATTGCACTTATGCTGATGCGTTAAGTCTTTTAGCAAGTGATGATTTGCTTCTTGCTGCAGTGTTCTTGTGAAGAATACCCTTAGCTGCTGCCTGGTCAATTTTCTTAATAGCAAGACGAACTGCCTCTGTTTTGTTGTCAGCGTTAGTGTCAACTGCGTAATAAGCCTTCTTTACAGCTGTTCTGAGAGCAGATTTTGTAGCCTTGTTACGAGCAGTCTTTGTAGCAATAACTTTAACACGCTTTTTAGCAGATTTGATGTTTGGCATTGTCCCACCTCCTTAAAGTATCGGTCATATAGGAATTATGATAGCACAAGAATGTGCAAAAATCAAGTCTTTTTACAAAAAAAGTTGGATTTTATGCGGATTTTATCGGTTTTCTCTGTTCCGCAACAACATCTTGTGTATTGATTTTTTCATTTATCTATATGCTGTAACAGAAAAATAACAGAAATTTCCCCGCCGCATAAATTTTATATGTTTACGGTAATTTTGTCAAGCAATTCTCCCACTTTTTCATGGAACACAAGATTTGCGTTCTTGTCCATTGGGGTGGGATCACGGTTGATAAGCACAAGATTATCGCCGCCGAAATAACGGATAAACCCGGCCGCCGGATAGACTGTGAGGCTTGTGCCGGCAATAATCAGCGTGTCAGCCTTTGAAATTGCGTTAACCGCACCCGTTACCGTGCTGTCGTCAAGTCCCTCTTCATAAAGCACAACATCGGGTTTTATGATGCCGCCGCAAGTGCATTTGGGAATATCGGCAGATTTCTTGATAAATTCTGCGTCATAGAATCTGCCACACTTTGTGCAGTAGTTGCGAAGAACACTTCCGTGCAGCTCATAAACACGCCTACTGCCCGCTGCCTGATGAAGTCCGTCAATGTTCTGGGTGACAACAGCCGAAAGCTTTCCCGCCTTTTCAAGCTCTGCAAGCTTATAGTGCGCCTTGTTCGGCTTTTTGTCAAGGCATAGCATTTTGTCACGGTAAAAGCGGAAGAACTCGCTTGTTTTGTGAACAAAAAATGTGTGGCTGAGAATCTGCTCGGGCGGATAATCGTACTTTTGATTGTACAGACCGTCAACACTTCGGAAGTCGGGGATTCCGCTTTCTGTCGAAACTCCCGCACCGCCGAAAAATACTATTCTTTTGCTTTTGTCAATTACGCTTTGAAGTTCTTCGAGTGTACTCACGAAATCGCTTCCTTCATACTTTTAACATAGTTGCAAACAGGCTTAACGCTGTCTTTGCCGTACTTTGCAATAATTTTCACGATTGCAGAACCAACGATAACACCGTCTGCACTTTCGCTCATTTTCTTTGCCTGCTCCGGAGTTGAAATGCCGAAACCGATTGCACACGGAATATCCTTTACAGACTTAACAAGTCTTACCATTTCGCCTACATCGGTTGTGATTTCACTTCTTACGCCTGTAACGCCCATTGATGAAACGCAGTAAACAAAGCCTTCTGCCTCTTTTGCAATCATCTTGATTCTCTCGTGAGATGTAGGAGCGATGAGAGAAATTACATCAATACCGTATTTTCCGCTGTAATCGGTAAGCTCGTGCTTTTCTTCATACGGTGTGTCGGGAACGATAACTGCGGAGATTCCGCACTCCTGACACTTTGCCATAAACCTTTCCGTACCATATACGAAAATCGGATTCATATAGGTCATAACGGCAAGAACGGCGTCAATCTGCGGACGGATACGCTTTACCATATCAAAGATTTTATCTGTTGTTGTGCCTGCCGAAAGGGAACGGAGGTCAGCCTCCTGAATTACAACACCCTCGGCAATCGGGTCTGAAAACGAAATACCGATTTCGATGATATCGGCACCGTTTTTGCTCATTTCAATAAGAAGCTTTTCTGTTGTTTCAAGATCGGGATCACCCGCTGTTACAAACGGGATGAACGCCTTGCCGTTTTGGAATGCAGATTTAATGTCAGTCATGGAGATCCTCCCCTCTGTATCTTGCGATAGCCGCAACATCCTTGTCGCCTCTGCCCGAAAGGTTGACTACGATAATCTTGTCTTTGTCCATTGTCGGGGCAATTTTTATACAATGTGCAACTGCGTGTGCGCTTTCAATTGCGGGGATGATACCCTCTGTTCTTGAAAGATATTCAAATGCGTTTACAGCCTCTTCGTCTGTAACGGGAACATAGCTTGCTCTGCCCGTGTCGGCAAGGTTTGCGTGTTCGGGACCGATACCGGGGTAGTCAAGACCTGCCGAAATTGAATATACGGGAGCAATCTGACCGTATTCGTTCTGACAGAAGTACGACTTCATGCCGTGGAAGATGCCGAGTGTGCCTGTTGCGATTGTAGCGGCAGTTTTTGGAGTATCTGTGCCGAGACCTGCTGCCTCACAGCCAATAAGCTTTACATTTTCATCCTTGATAAACTCATAGAAAGCGCCCATTGCGTTGCTTCCGCCGCCTACGCAAGCCATAACAACATCGGGAAGTCTACCTTCCTTTTCAAGCATCTGTGACTTGATTTCCTTGCCGATTACGCTTTGAAAATCACGGACAACAGTCGGGAACGGGTGCGGTCCCATTACCGAGCCGAGAACATAGTGTGTGTCGGAAACCCTGTTTGTCCATTCACGCATTGCCTCGTTTACGGCATCTTTAAGAGTCATTGTGCCTGTTTCAACGGCATTGACCTTTGCACCGAGAAGCTTCATTCTGTAAACATTGAGAGCCTGACGGATTGTGTCCTCTTTGCCCATAAAGATTTCACATTCAAGTCCTAAAAGTGCGGCTACGGTTGCCGTTGCAACACCGTGCTGACCTGCACCTGTTTCGGCAATAACTCTTGTTTTGCCCATTCTCTTTGCAAGAAGGCACTGACCGAGGCAGTTGTTGAGCTTGTGTGAACCTGTGTGGTTCAAGTCCTCACGCTTGAGATAAATCTTTGCACCGCCGAGGTCTTTTGTCATTTTTTCGGCATAATAGAGAAGTGACGGTCTGCCTGCGTATTCACGCATAAGTGTGTCGAGTTCTGCAACAAACTCGGGATCGTCCTTGTACCTGTTGTATGCCTCTTCAAATTCATTAATTGCATTCATCAGCGTTTCGGGAACGAACTGTCCGCCGTGAATACCGAATTTTCCTTTTGTCATCTTGATTCCCCTTAATTACTTTTATATCGTTCGTGTGTTTCACACACGGCGGGCGGCCGATGACCGCCCCTACTTATTGGTGTGCTTTGCACACGGCTTATAAATCATATTTTTATTTTCTGCCCGACAATTCGTCAAGTGCGGCTTTTTTGTCGGGATTTCTCATAAGGGTTTCACCTATGAGAACTGCGTTTACTCCTGCGTTTTCAAGCACCTTGATGTCATCCCGTGTTTTAATTCCGCTTTCGGCAACAAAAATAATGTTGTCTGGAACAAGCTTACGGAGCTTTGTACAGTTATTTATATCCACCGTGAAGTCACGAAGATTTCGGTTGTTTACACCGATAACTCTTGCTCCTGCGGCAATTGCGGAATACACCTCATCGGCTGTGTGAGCCTCAACAAGTGCCGAAAGTCCGAGAGAGTCGCAAAGCTTAATCCATCTTCTGATTGTGTCCGTGTCAAGAAGCGAGCAGATAAGCAGTACGGCTGACGCACCGATTGTCTTTGCCTCATAAATCTGATATTCACAAACTGTGAAGTCTTTTCTCAAAAGCGGAATACTTACATTCTTTGAAATTTCTTCAAGAAAAGCATTTTCGCCCTTGAACCACTTTGGTTCTGTCAGAACTGAAATTGCGCTTGCACCTGCATTTTCATAATTCTTGGCAATCTGAACATAGGGAAAATCCTCTGCGATAATTCCCTTTGACGGGGACGCTTTTTTGACCTCGCATATAAATGAAATGTCCTTGCCCGCAAGCGCCTTTTCAAACGGAAATTCATTGCCTGTTTCCATTGAAAGTGCTTTTTGCTTTATCACTTCAAGCGGAACTTGCTTTTCGATTTCTTCATATCTTACTCTGTTTGCGTCTGCAATTGTTTCAAGTATCATTGTGTCACCTTTATTCGTTGGAAGCCTTTGCAAATTCTTCAATCTTTGCATAAGCCTTGCCGCTGTCGATAATTTCGTTTGCAAGCTTTATGCCGTCCTGAATTGAATCTGCCTTGCCGCCTGTGCAAAGTCCGAGTGCGGCATTGAGAACAACGATATCACGCTTTGCGTCCTTAATTTCACCGCTGAGAATTTCTTTTGTAATTTCAGCACTTTCTTTGCCGTCACCGCCTGCAAGATCCTCGGGTGCACAAAGTTTAAGACCGTAATCTTCGGGATTGAGAATGAATGTGTTGAACTTGCCGTTGTCAATCTCACAAACCTTTGTTGTTGTTGTGAGAGTAACCTCGTCCATGCCGTCCATGCCGTAGAAAACATAACCTTTCTTAACACCGAGGTTTGAGAAAACCTGTGCAATCGGCTCAACAAGAGCCTCAGAATACACACCCGTTACCTGAAGGTCTGCGCCTGCAGGGTTTGTGAGAGGTCCGAGAACATTGAAAATGTTCCTGATTCCGATTTCCTTACGGACAGGACCTACATACTTCATTGATGAATGGTAGCCCTGTGCAAACATAAAGCAGATGCCTGCTTTGTTAAGAACCTCTTCGCTCTTTTCGGGAGTGATGTTGATGTTGATTCCGAGCTGTTCAAGACAATCTGCCGAACCGCTTTTGCTTGACATTGAACGGTTGCCGTGCTTTGCAACGGGGATTCCTGCGGCGGCAATTATAAATGCCGCTGTTGTTGAAATATTGAATGTGCCTGTACCGTCGCCGCCTGTGCCGACGATATCAAGTACATCACGGTTAGGCTTGATGTGGAGTGCTTTTTCTCTCATAACCTGTGCGCTTGCGGTAATTTCGTCAATTGTTTCACCCTTGATTCTCAAGGCTGTGAGATAAGCCGCCATCTGCGACTGCGTTGCTGTGCCTGAGAACATTTCGTCCATAACCTGTGCCGCCTCATCAAAAGTGAGGTCATTGCCTGCAACCAACTTTTTTATTGCCTCTTTAATCATAAAACTTCAATCCTTTCCGTGTTATTTGCAAAGTGTAATAAAATTTTTTATCATTTCCATACCGTGTGAGGTGAGAATTGATTCGGGATGGAACTGCAATCCGTAAAGCTCAAAATCCTTGTGCTTTACTCCCATAACCTCGCCGTCACGGTCTTCTGCGATTACCTCGAGTGTGTCGGGAACCGTATCTCTTTTTGCAATCAGAGAATGATACCTTGCACCCTCAACAACCTTTGGAAGTCCGTTAAAAATTTTCTTGCTTGTGTCAACAATGATATCGCTCTTTTTGCCGTGCATAAGCTTTATTGCGTGGGAGATTGTTGCACCGTAAACCTCGCATATTGCCTGATGACCGAGGCAGATACCGAGAATCGGAAACTGTCCTGCAAGCTCCTTTATAACCTCCTCACATATTCCGGCATCTTTCGGATAGCCCGGACCGGGCGAAAGGATGATGTGGGAGGGAGCAAGCTTTTTGATTTCGTCAACTGTTATTTCATCGTTTCTTACAACCTTGATATCGGGATTTACGCTGCCGCAGAACTGTACAAGATTGTAGGTAAAGCTGTCGTAGTTATCAATAAAAAGTATCATAAAGCGTTTACCTCCCCTGCATTTTTAACTGCATTCATAACAGCAAGAGCTTTGTTGTAGGTTTCCTCGTATTCGCTTTCGGGAACGCTGTCGGCTACAATGCCTGCGCCTGCCTGAACATAAACCTTGTCGTTTTTCTTGACCGCCATTCTGATAGCGATACAGGTGTCGAGGTTGCCGTTGAAATCAACATATCCGAGTGCTCCGCCGTATACACCTCGGGGAGTTCTTTCAAGCTCTTCAATGATTTCACAGGCTCTGATTTTCGGAGCACCCGAAAGTGTGCCGGCAGGGAGGAGGGATTCGATTGCGTCAAAAGCGTCAAGTCCGTCCTTGAGCTTGCCCTCAACCTCACTGCAAATGTGCATTATCTTTGAATAGCGGAGAACCTCCTGATATTTTGTAACCTTAACCGAATTAAATTCGGAGATTTTTCCGATGTCGTTTCGTCCGAGGTCAACGAGCATATTATGCTCTGCAAGCTCCTTTTCATCGTGAATAAGCTCGTCTGCAAGGGCATTGTCCTCTGTATCTGTTTTACCTCTCGGACGAGAACCTGCAATCGGGAATGTGTTAAGCACTCCGTTCTGAAGCTTTACAAGTGTTTCGGGAGAGGTGCTTATAATCTCGTCACCGTCAATTGACATATAAACCATATAAGGTGACGGGTTCGTACTTCTCAGCACTCTGTATGCATTGATGAGGGAATTTTTGTAATCCGCCTCAAATCTTCTTGAAACAACACATTGGAAGATGTCGCCGTCAAAGATGTACTCCTTGGTTTTCTCAACCATTTTGCAGAATTCTTCTTTTGAATATGTGCTTGTAAATTCAACATTCCCGTCACTCTCAAGCTTTGGAAGGGGTTCGGGAGATGTGATTGTCGAAATTATCTCTGCAATATCCTTTTTGGCAAGTTCATACTGCGCCTTGGTGTCGTTTGTTTTCATATTAACAATGATAATGAGTTTTTCTTTAAGATGATCGTAGGCTATAATCTTGTCGAAAAGCATCATATCAAAATCGTTTGTATCTCCTCTTTTGAGCTTTAAAACAGGCTCTGCAACAGAAATCATTGCGTAACCGAAATAGCCGACAAGACCGCCTGTGAACGGCGGAATGTCTTTGAAATGCGGAGTTTTGTAATCGGCAAGATACTCACGGAGAGCGTCATACGGCTTTGCTGTTTTAACAACTCTTGCACCCTCGCCCGTAACCGTGAGAGTTCCGTTTTTGTACGAAAGCCTTGCCTTGGGGTTGAATCCGATGAATGAATATCTTGCCCACTTTTCACCGCCCTCGATACTTTCAAGAAGAAAGAATTTGTCGGATTTTCCTGCAATTTTTCTGAGCAGGTTAATCGGGGTAAATGCGTCAGCGTAGATTTCCTTGTAAATCGGAATAACGCTGTAATTGTCCTTGAGGTTCAACACCTCATCGTAAGACGGTTTAATCATCGTACACCAACCTTTCTTTGGTAAAAGTTTTAAACATAAACAAAAAAGACTTTTGTCCCCACAAGGGACAAAAGTCTTGAAAAATCAACTTCTGCGGTACCACCCAAATTGACGATAAACGCCCGCTTTAACAGCATACTAACATATGCCTCTCACTTTAACGGTTGAGCTCCGTCGGAAACTACTTGCCAAAAGGCTTTCGGCCCGCCCTCACAAGTCCATTCGGCAAGTCCTCTGCTGTCAGCTTACACCAACCGCTGACTCTCTGAAAGCTTTGGAAAAACCTACTATTCTTGCTCACAGGTTTTTTCTTTATAAGACAATTATATGACCGTATTTTTGATTTGTCAACATTTTTTTGCGGTAAATCAAAAATTCTGTTTGAGAAACTCAACAATGTTTTCAAACTGCATTGAATGTGATGCCTTAACAAGCACAACATCTCCGCTTTTAATTGTTTTAAGAATTTCGGGTTTTGCATCTTCGATTGTGTCAAACGCTTTGCCGTCTGCACCCTTTGCAAGCTCCTTTGCAAGCTCGCCTACGGTTATAACCGTACCGATGCCCTTTGATTTTGCATAAACACCCGTGTCAAAGTGGAGTTTCAATTCCTCACTTCCGAGCTCCTTCATATCGCCGAGGATTGCAACCTTTCTGCCGTCAAGGTTGGAAAGTGTGTCAAGAGATGCTCTGACGGATGTCGGATTTGCGTTGTAGCAATCGTCAATGATTTTGATTTTGCCTGTATTGATAACATTGGCACGACTGCCTACTGTTTTGTACGAGGCGACACCGTTTGCAATTTCTTCATCGGTAAGTCCGAGAAGCTTGCCTGCGGCAGCAGCCGCAAGAGCATTTGTCACCATATATGTGCCGATTGCAGGAATTTCAACATCAATATTATTATTGTCAAAACAGAGTGTTGCAAGAACCTTGCCGTCACCGCTGTTTTTTATATTCTTTGCGTAAAAATCGTTCTTTGCGTCAAGTCCGAAGAAAACAGGCTCTTTGCCGTTTACGGTCTTAACGGTTGAAAGCTTATCGTCATCGCCGTTGAGAATGAAATCTGCATTTTCACAGGCATTTTTGAACATCTCTGTTTTAGCCTTGAGAACACCGTCACGGTCGCCGAGATTTTCAAGATGACATTCGCCGATGATTGTAAGCACGCAGATTGTGGGCTGAACCATTTCGGAAAGTCTTGTCATTTCACCGAAATCGGAAATACCCATTTCGATAACAGCCGCCTCGGTATCCTCGGGCATTGAAAGAAGCGTTAGCGGAACACCGAGCTCGTTATTGAGATTGCCTTGTGTTTTGTGGGTCTTGAACCTCTGTGAAAGAACGGCATAGAGCATTTCTTTTGTAGAGGTTTTTCCGACGCTGCCCGAAATTCCGATAACGGGAATGTCGAATTTTTCTCTGTATGCCCTGCCGATTTTCTTAACGGCATCAAGTGTTGAGGGAACGACAATGCAAGGCTTTGTCGCATTTTCGGGAGCTTTCTCGCACAATGCACACACAGCACCCTGTGCAAAGCATTTTTCGATAAAATCATGACCGTCAACACGCTCTCCCTTTATGGCAAGAAACAGACTTCCGTTCTTCACCTGTCGGCTGTCACGCTCAACAGAGGTTATTTTTGTGTTTTTAAGCGATTCATCGCCGACATATTCGCCGTTGCAAGCCTTTGCGATTTCGGCAAGAGTAAAGTCTTTCATACTAACCTCTTATTAAAAATTAGATTTTTCTTTGGGATATTTTGCAAGTGAAATTTCAATAATCTTTTCGCACAAATCGGGATAGCTTATACCCTCAACAGCCGCCTCCTGAGGAAGAAGGCTTGTGGGAGTCATGCCGGGGAGAGTGTTTGCCTCGAGGCAGTATGTAAAACCGCCCTTGTCAAGAAGGAAGTCTATTCGTGCATAGCTTTCAAGGTGAAGTGCCTCGTATGCCTCTGTTGCGGCATCACGGAGCTTTTTGTCGGTTTCTTCGTCAATGTCTGCCGGACAGGTTTCAACTGTTGCGCCTGCCTGATATTTTGCGGCATAATCGTACATTCCCGACTTAGGAGCAATCTCAATCGGCGGAAGTGCCTTGCCGCCGATAAGGCCGACGGAAAATTCTCTGCCTGTTACGAACTGCTCAACAACAATTTCGTCCTCATATTTGAGGGCCTCTTTAACAGCCTTTTTATACTGATCTGCATTCTCAACCTTTGAAACACCCACGCTTGAACCGCCCGAGCATGGCTTAACGATGCACGGGAACATATTCCATGCAAGAGCGTCCTTTTCGTTCTTGTAAAGTTCACCTGACGGAGTGTTGATATTCTTCTGCATAAACACGCTCTTTGTAAGACCTTTGTTCATTGCAAGCGCAGAACCGAGATGTCCCGAACCTGTGTACTTGATTCCGAACAAATCAAGCGTTGCCTGCAACTGACCGTTTTCACCCTCACCGCCGTGAAGTGCAAGGAAGGTAATGTCTGCCTCGGCGCAGATTTCAATTACATTTCTGCCGATATAGCGTGATGTTTTGTCAAGGCGATTTTCCTTTGCCTCTTTGATATTTGTGATTGTATTTTCAACATCGTCACCGATTGAATTTCCGTCGGTAAAGCTGTAGTTCTGCTTGAAAAGTGCGTCAATGTCACAGATGTTTTCCTCATAGCCCATAAATACATCAAGCAAAACAACCTCGTGTCCCTTGCTTCTGAGAGCCTCGGCAACAAGTGTGCCTGATGAAATTGAAACTTCACGCTCTGTGCTCAGTCCGCCTGCAAGAACAACTATTCTCATATATATTTCTCCCTCTGAAATGTTTTGTTTCTATTTTTATTTCTTTATTCTCTTTAACTCTGTCAGTCTGTTACCTTTTTGAAACAAGACTGTAACCTATATTATAATATTTTATTTATCCGATTGCAAGCAAAAAAGCAAATTTGTAGAACAGGGTATCATCATACTGTTTTGCAGTTTAAAAATTGTATAATATTCAGATTTACGGCTTTCAACTCCTTGAAACGATATGTGAATAAATGTGTTGAAAATGTTAATAATTTGCTCCTGTTATTCACAATATACCGATATGCGGATAGTGTTATGCAAATTTGGATAGCTACATTCCGTGAATGAATAATTATAAATTTTAGTCCGTGTTTTTTCATAATGGGCGGTATTGTATAGAAAAGGGTTTGTGTTATACAATATTAATTGAAAAAGCAAACCAAAAAACCGACTTAAATAAGGATGTAAAAAATGCAATTATACAAAAATTTCTGTAAAGAAACTACCGATGAAAACGGAAAACTGACAAGCTTTGAACTTGTGTTTCCCGAAAACTATAATTTTGGCTATGATGTTGTTGACAAAATGGCAGAACTTGTGCCGAATGACACGGCAGTTGTGTGGACAAATCCCGAAAAAGAGGAAAAGATTTTCACATACTCCGACATCAGCAAACTGAGCAACAAGGCTGCAAATGTTTTCAGAAATCACGGCATTAAAAAAGGCGACAAGGTTCTTGTTATTCTGAAACGAAACTACGAATACTGGTATGTTGCCCCTGCACTCCACAAGCTTGGTGCGGTTATTATTCCCGCAACAAATCTTCTGACTCAAAGCGACATTTCGTATCGTGTTAACACGGCAGGGATAAAGGCAGCTGTCTGCACTCCCGATGAAACTACCGCCGAAGATACGCTTGCGGTTGCATCTCAGCCGAACACGCTTGAAACCGTTTTTGTTCCGAGAAGGCAAATTTTCGGTGCGGTTGATTTTACCGAAGAAGTTGAAAACGCTCCCGATACCCTTGAAAGAGTTGAAACAAAAGCAGAAGAGCCTATGGTAATTTACTTTACCTCAGGCACAACAGGCTATCCTAAGGCTGTTGAACACAATCATATCTACACACTCGGACACATTATCACGGCAAAATACTGGCAATGTGTAAAAGACGGCGGACTTCACCTCACCGTTGCCGAAACAGGCTGGGCAAAAGCGTCATGGGGCAAAATCTACGGTCAATGGCTCTGCGGTTCAGCTGTTATGGTCTATGACTTTGACAAATTCTCTCCGGGCAAGCTGTTGCGTATAATGGAAAAGTACAAGGTTACAACCTTCTGCGCACCGCCGACAGTTTACAGATACTTCATTAAAAGGGGTATGAACAAGTACGACCTTTCTGCACTTTCTCACCTTACGACAGCAGGCGAGGCACTCAACAATGAAGTTTTTGAAGAGGTGTTTAAGCAGACGGGAATTGAACTTTGCGAGGGCTTCGGTCAGACCGAGTCGGTTCTTATGCTTGCAAATCTCAAAGGGGACAAGGCGATTGCAGGCTCAATGGGCAAGCCTACTCCGCTTTATGATGTACGAATTGTTGACGATGAATGCAACGAGGTTAAGCAGGGTGAAGTAGGCGAAGTTGTTGTATTCCCTCCAAAGGACAGAAAACAGCACGGAATTTTCATCACATATTATAACAACGAAAATCTTTATGAAAAGGTGTGGCGACACGGTGTATATCACACGGGCGATACGGCATATAAAGACGAGAACGGATATTTCTGGTATGTCGGCAGAGCCGATGACCTTATCAAAACAAGAGGCTTCAGAGTAGGTCCGTTTGAAGTTGAAAATGTTCTTATGCAATATCCGAATGTGCTTGAATGTGCGGTCATAGGTGTTCCGGACAAAGACAGAGGTCAGGCAATTAAGGCGATTGTCAAAATGACAGACGGCGCACCGCATGATAAGGAGCTTGAAAACGAAATCAAAACCTTCTGCAACAAGCGTATGGCAAGCTACAAGTGGATTCAGCACCTTGAAATTGTCGATGAATTCCCAAAAACAATCAGCGGAAAAATCAAGAGAACGGATTTAAGAGAAAATCACAAAGCATAAAATAAAGGCAATCTTACGGTAAAGTAGGATTGCCTTTATTAGAATAATATTGCAAATTTACAGATGCTATGTAATATACAATCAGCACTTGAACATAAACAATATATTTGATATAATCACTTTGTAAGGAAACGGCGGCGGCTGTTTCGACTCCCTTATGAAAGGGGGGTGTTTGCGTGGAATACATAGCTGTGATAGTAATTTTCACATTTTTTATTGTGTTCACCATAAAGAAATAACCGCCCTGTGTTGCAGCACAAGACGGTTTTTTAGAAAAAACTTAAATTGATGATGCGAAACAGCTCAAGCTGTTTCCCTACTTATATATTAACATCAATTTTTAATTATGTCAATCTGTTTCGGTGTGTATTTTTACATACCGAATTTTTATTTTACAAAGCACAAACTTCCGTCTTGAAAACAAACAATATATTTGTTAAAATAACTCCGTAAGGAAATGGCGGCGGCTGTCCAGTCTGAAATATAGTCGTATCTCGTTGTGCATAAATGCACTTCCTTAAGGGCGTTACTGTTTGGGTACAAATTTTACTCAAGGTCAATTTTGCCAATCCCTAAATAATAAATATGTACTTGTTGACTGCGTTTGTTGTTCTCTTTTTCTGCTTCGCAAATTTCAATTTTATCAATCAAGTCAATTAACACATTTCTTGAAAGCTCTTGAATTGGAACTTTGTACATTTCAAGTTTTCTCAAAAATTCACAAATCTTTTTTGACTGAGAATCAATGTTGACCTTAATACGAGATTGGTTAATTACTGTTTGATTGAGATTTGCTTGTTCACGCAAAAACTCATTTTCGAGCTTTTTAAAAGTTTCAAGAGTGATATTTCCTCGCACTTTATCTTCATACAAGTTTTTTAATATTGCGTCAATCTCAGAAATGCGGATTTGGGCATTTTTTAGATTTTTAACACTTGCACATTGTGCCGTTTTGGCATCAGTATGCATTTTTGCTTTTGCAAACTCAACAACTTTTGTCTTATTAGCTATAAGTTTGTTAATTTCGCTTTTAACACAATCTGATAACCTGTTTTCGTTGATATAATGCGATGAACAACCTTGTACTTTTCGAGCGGTTGAGCAAGTGTAGGAAGTTGAACCTTTATAGCGTCGCTGTGCATACATTCGATTTTTACAATCTGCACAACGCAGAAAATCCGAAAATAGAACAGGTTCGCTGTAAGAGTGTCTTACCGTTTTTTTGCTCAAACGCAATTTTTGTGCTTCTGCAAAAATTTCTCGACTTATAATAGGTTCTTGTTTATCTGGAAATATTACAAGATTATCAACATCTGAACGCTTAAAGTTAATCATATCTCCGCAATAATCCTGACAAGTCAAGATATGTGCTACGGAATCTTTCGACCAACGATATGGATTTCTCGTTTTATCAGATATTTGCAAACCGGTTAAAGAAGGAATCTTAACTTTGTTTGCAAAAAGATAATTTGCGATACTTGCCGGACCGTAACCTTTTAAATATAAATCGAAAATTTTGCGAACAACGATCGCAGCCGGCTCATCAATTATCCAATCTCCATTTTCGGCTTTTTTGTAGCCGTAAATTGGTCTTGTGGATAATCTTTTGCCCGCGTTGCCTTTGCTCTTAATTACAGCTCGTTGTTTTCGTGACAAGTCTTTTGCATACCACTCATTCATAATATTTTTAAATGGGATAAAATCGTTGATTTCATCTTTTGCAGATGTATCAAGATTGTCAGAAACCGAAATAAATCTAACTCCTTTTGATGGAAACAATATTTCTGTGTAATATCCAACTTTAAGATAATTTCTTCCGAATCGTGATAAGTCCTTAACGATTATTGTTTTGACTAAATCATTTTCAACATCAGATAACAGTCTTTTAAAGTCAGGTCTATCGAAATTTGTTCCGGTGAAGCCATCATCGACATACACTTCTGTTGGAGTTAAACTATTTTTAAGAGCATAGTCTTGTAGGATTTGTTTTTGATGTATTATGCTGTTGCTGTCCCCTTTTAGCTCGTCATCAGACGATAAGCGACAGTACAGGGCAGTAAATCGTATGTTTTGCTTGTTTTCCTGCATATGTGGATCTCCTTACGGCACTTTTTACGCAGGCAACAATTGATTACCTCCATAATAACATCTAAAAAAATCAAGTCAAGACTTCGTGAGGATTTTATCCTCTTAAATATATTCCGCAAAATTTGCGGTTTGTCACCCTAAATAAGTAAAAAAATCAAAAGAATTTTCAAAACTCAGAATATTGCTCTAAAAGTGTGCGTAATTTGCGTAAAATTCGGCATAACTTGTTATAATAAGCACCTTTGGACAGATTATGCTTTTCGCCGAGTTCCTCATATGTTTTTCGCTTAACATCATTGTAAAAAAAGCATTCTTCAATAATTTGCCTTTCAATTACAGGTAGGCTGTCTAAAGCTTCCGTAAGAGCGTTGTGCAAGTATCTTTGATATAGTATGTTATCAATATCTGCCTTCTCGTCTTTTAAAGCTTTGACCTTATCATTCGCAAACTCGTCCAAAGATATTATTCTTTTGCAATTGTTTTGCCGATAGTCTTTTTCGTAAAGCAAATAATGTTCTTGTCGCCAAGATTTACGCTTATGAGCTTTAAGTAATATGAGTTGTTTTTGCTCATCAGGGTAATGATTTCCGTCATTCACTAAAAGAACACTCCATTCTTTTAGCGAACGAACAGACAACTATTGATATATCTATACTATCACAATATATTTGCAATTACAAGATTTTTCTTTTCGAAAGAAAAATCTTTTTTTATTTTCAAAAAAGAGTGACAAATAGTCTTTTTTGCGGAATATATATATGGGCATTTTATAGAATTTGGTGATTCGTTAAAATATACCAAATTCTATAATAGCAAGCACTGCGGTGTGTGGACACAAAGTCCACAAATCGCCAATTTTTCAAATCGTTCCGATTTTGAAAAATTGCTTGTTAAGGGATACCCCTAAAACCCCGTCTTTTAAGATTTTTATAATAAGCAGGAAGGTTATTTTATGAATAACAAGAATACAAGAAAAACAACAATTAAATTTAGAGTAAACGAACAGGAGTTGAAAATAATTGAAAAAAGGGCTACATTGACTAATGAAAAATCATTAAGTTCATATTTGCGAAAAATGGCACTTTCGGGAATGATTGTAAATGTGAATTTTACAGAATTTGCGGATTTAAAAAAGGAGTTAACTGCAATTGGTGCTAATGTGAACCAAATTGCAAGGCGAATAAATTCAACAAATCGTTTTTATGATGATGATGTTAATTACATAAAAGAGGTAAATGAAAAAATATGGCAGTCACTAAACTCGGTTCAATCAAAACTACGCTCTCTGTAGCTGTTGACTACATCTTAAATCCTGAAAAAACCGATAACAAAAAGTATGTGTATTGTTTCGGTTGTATGGATGACGGTAAGAAAGCTGAAAAAGAATTTCTGTCTGTTCGAAGTTTTGGAACAGGCAAAGGAAGTGTACTTGCACAACACATCAAACAGTCGTTTAAAGGACAGGAAGTTACTCCTGAACAAGCACTTGAAATTGGCATAAAGACTGCTGAGCGATTACTTGAAAACAAGTATCAATACATTGTTGCAACACACATAGATAAGGGAAATATTCATAACCATATTATTTTTAATAATGTCGATTTTGTGAATTTCAGAACCTTTGAATGGCAGAAAAACCGTGGCGGAAAATCGTGGGAGAAATTAAGAAACATAAACGATGATTTATGCAGAGAATACAATTTATCAATAATTGAAAATCCAAAAAATCAAGGTAAATGCTACTATGAATGGCAGCAGGATTATTTAGGTAAGTCTTGGAAATCGAAATTAAGGTATTTGATAGATGAAACCATAATGCAATCTACAAGTTTTGAGGATTTTCTTAATAAACTTGCAGGATGTAATATTGAGTATAAATATACACCTGAGAATGTTATTAAGATTAAATTTAAATTACAAGGGCAACAGCGATTTTCAAGAGGTCGCACTCTCGGTTGGTATTATGACGAACCTCAATTACGCAAACGAATTGAACAGTATCAACTGCTTAAAACAGGTGTATCCGGAAAATCCTATAAAACAAAAATCATAGATACATCTGCTGAAATATTTCAAAATTCAAAAGGCTTGTTGCATTGGGCAAATATTAAAAATATGCAAGAGGCAGCCGATGCAATAAATTTACTTACATCCGAAAATTATCAAAAATTAGAAAGTTCAGCAACAAATAAATATAACGAACGGATGGTTATTGTGTCACAACTGAATGCTAAACAACATCAAATTGATGAGTTATCAGATACAATAAAGCTCATCAGGACATACGAAAAATACAAACCAATACACAAAAAATATTTATCCCATAAAGATAAAAAACAATTCAAAAAAGAAAACATCACCGCATTGAAAAAGTACGATGATGCCGTAAAAAACTTATTAACTTTATATCCGGACAGAAAATTACCACCTTTAGACAAGCTGGAGGATGAAAAGAAAAATCTGATTGATGAAGTGCGAAAAATGAATGAACGCTACAAGCAAATTGTAGCCGAATTAAAAGAAATTGAATTTGCTCGTCAGAGCATTGATGATTATCTAAACAATCAAAAAAAGTCGCACAGTCAGGATTTACAATAGTGTATTACTCTCGGTATCTTCTTTATCGAGCTGTTCCATAAACAACTGCATCGCCATATTATATGCCTTGTTAAGTGTCAGATTTTTACTTTTTACCCAATCCTGTAATTTCACCTTCTCGCCCTTCGGCACATAGATATGAATTGTGTCATATGATAGGTTTGGATTTTGAAAGGTGGTTTTCTTATATACTCTTTTTTTTGCACATTCTTCGCAAACTTTTTGATTTCCAGTTTTCAGTACAAAGGTTTTTCCGCATTGAGGACAAATTTGTTCAGAACCGATTTGTCTTGCTGTACCGGATTTCAATTTATCTTTGTGAGCCTGTACTCGCTCAACCTGTTTCTTGTCACGGCAGTATGTACAATACTTAGCGTGATTAGCATAGGAGTGGAATTTTCCCCCACACATTTCACAAGTGAATTCTTTTAGTTTTCTCATATTATCACTCCGTTTTTATATTTAACGATACTACTATAAGTTTATCAGATATAACTTGATTGTCAATATGTGAGGGCAAAATAAAAAACAAATTTAAAAAGCAAAAACTTATGCTTGACAGTAGCACTATGCTGATGTATAATAAAGCCATAAAAATTAAAATAAAATCAAGGGGGTAATAAAATGACAATTGTACGAGTAGTTGAATATACAGACCTTGACGGTGAGAACCACACGAAAGACTTTGAAAACGCAAGCGATGCAGTAAGATTTTTTATGATGGTTACATCTGAAAGGCTCGTAAAAAAAGCTGCGTTATATGACAAAGTAATTGAAAATTAACTTGTGCCCCAACGGGGCATAAGTTGCAAAATACAAATATTTTTAAAGGAGTTAAAATTATGATTCGCAATGAAGTAAAACTTATCGGCAGACTTACCGCCGACCCTGAACTCAAATACACAAAGAAAACAAACAAAGCTCTGTGCAATGTAGTGTTAGCTGTAAACAGTATTTACAGTAATGAAGCAGAGTATTTGCACCTTGTCTTTTGGAACAAGACGGCTGAAAATCTTTGCAAATATAAAGGCAAAGGTGATTTGATTGCTGTTACAGGATACCTTAAAACGAGGAGCTACATCGACAAAGAGAATATTGTCAGAAATATTGTAGAAGTCATTGTTGAACAAGTTGACTATCTCGGTTACACCAAAAAAGGAGTTGACAAAAGCGAAACAATACCGAAGCTTGACCCTGACCACAAGAAACAGGAAGAGTATCAGATGATACACGATGCACTGTGTGCTGACGAAGATTTACCGTTTTAAGGAGCGATATAAATTATGTGCAAAATCATTTCAATAGCTAATCAGAAGGGCGGAGTCGGTAAGACAACAACAGCTTTTAATATAGCAACCGCTCTCGCCCTCAAAAACAACAAAGTGCTTGCAATAGACTTTGACCCACAGGCGGATTTATCCAAATATGCCGATTTCGACAATACAGACGGCAATCCTACAATGAGTGACCTTCTCATCGGCAAGGTAGGTATGAGTAAGGCAGTCGAAACTAAAGACTGCATCAGACATAACGAGGTTAATAATCTTGATTACATACCTTGTGATATTAACCTTGCAAATGCAGACTTATTCCTTGCAGGAGTTTTGTCAAGAGAAACCATACTCAAGCGTATCCTGAATGATGATACAGTTAAACAGTATGATTATGTAATCATTGACTGCAATCCCTCATTAGGTGTGCTGCTGATGAACGCACTGACGGCAAGCTCAGGAGTAATTATACCCGTACAGGTACAGGATTTTGCTTTCGGCGGTTTAAAAACTCTTACAGGTGTTATTTCACAAATACAGGAAACCATCAATCCTAATTTAAGAATTCTCGGTGTGCTGCCAACAATGGTTGACCGCACAAACGCAAGCAAGCGTGTCATTGAGCAACTTGAAAGCATTTATAATAATGCTCTTTTTAACACTCAGATACACCGTGCCACACAGGCAGTTGAAAGCACTAAGCAGCACAAAGCATTATGCTTAATTAAAGGCAGTAAGCTCGGAGAGGAATACATAGCTTGTGCCGAAGAACTGACAAAAAGAATTGGTGTGTAATTTACGGAGGAACGACAATGACAGGCTTTAACTTTGGAGCAATGCTCTCGCAAAACAATCAAATAAAGCAAATACCGCTTGATATGCTTGTACCGTTTCACAATCATCAGTTTTCTCTTTACGACGGCGAACGCAGGGATGATATGGTTGAATCAATCCGCAAAAACGGAGTAATGACACCTATTGTTTGCAGACCAAATCCTGATGGAACAGATACATACGAAATCTTAATCGGTCATAACCGGTGGAATTGCTCTAAAATAGCAGGTCTTGAAACCATACCGGCCATTATTAAAGAGCAACTCACAGAAGAGGAAGCTCAAACTTATGTTGATGAAAGCAACCTTATTCAGAGAGGTTTCAATGACCTCAAAGTATCTGAACAGGCAAGAATTATTGCAAGACGATATTCTGAAATGTTTTCTCAGGGAAAGAGAAATGACATCATCAATGAAATTCGTGTGCTTAACGGCGAAGAAACTTCTTCCGGCAACAGCCGTGAAAAGGTTGCAGATGAGTACGGATTAAGTCGGAATACTATTGCAAGACTTGTGCGAATAAGCAAGTTATCTGACGGTATTCTCGGTTGGATTGATAAAGGTCAGCTTGCCGTCAGAGCAGGTGTAGAATTGTCGTATTTATCGGCAGATGAGCAGTCGGAATTATTCGAGATTAACTCTGCTGACGATAATATGCTAATGAAAATATCAGAAGCTCAGGCAAGAGATTTAAGAATCTTGTCAGCTGACGGTGTACTTGATGGCGATGAAATGCTGAAAGTTTTATCCGCTAAAAAGAAAAAGCCCGATAAAAAGGTGTCTATCGCTCCAACACTCTACAAGAAATACTTTGCAGGTCTTAGCAATGAGGAAATCGCCGACACAGTTGCAGCAGCTCTTGATATGTTTTTCAAAAGCAAAGAAAAAGGCGATAACAATGACTAAAGCGGTATTATTTCAGAAAAGCGGTCAGCCGGTATTGTTTACCGATTATGCGGAATATGATACCGGTACAGGCTATATAGTTACTGAAAACAAAGAAAAAGGAATCTGCTATATTTGCAGAATCCTTGATAAATCAGAAATATTCAATTACAATGACCGAATTTTACCCATTGTAATTAAGAAAAAAGGTCTGAAAGAAATATCCGTTATACTTGTAACGGATAAATACAGGAGCATAGCAGAAGCAGAACAACACTATCCCGAATTGTTAGGAGGAAATAATTATGACAGTTAATGCTTTTTTAGAATTTTTTAATTTTGAAAATTCTATTCAGAGTAGCGAAAAAATAAATTACGGCGAAATTGAAATACCAAAATATGCCCTTGAAGAAACAGTCGATGAACCGGGAAACAAGGAATTCAATTATTACAGCTATAATTCCGAAGAGAAAGCCTATGATATGAGAAGATTGTATTGGGATGAAGGCTTTTTCACACACTACCTTTATCATTTCCGTGCTTCTGAACTTTGCAAATTACTGAATAGCGGAAATTTATATAAACACATACTTGCCGAAACACGCAAAGCTAATAAGATAATTGATGACTGCGTAGCTTTGATGGCTCAGGACAATTCTGAATGTCAGCTTGCCCTAAAAAATAATGACACGGAACATTACAAAAAGTTGCTTAACAATCTCAGATTGATAGTAAGCGAAAGCGTTTATCGTAATATGGTTTTAGTTTTTTAATAAGGAGATGAAGAAATGTTAGTTATAATTAATTGTATTTTCGCTTTAATTTTCTTTTTTATATTTTTAATAATGTTACATTTAGAGCCGAGTTTTATTAAACTGGCAATTGTATTAACAACACTTCTGATTAATATAGTGTGTGTAGTAACAATTATATCATCTTTTAAATACACAATTGATATTAAACTATCAGATGAAGTAAAAAGCAGCCAAAGTATTGTTAATTTTAAAGACAATCGTGATTTACAAGGTGGTTTTTTTATTGGGTGCGGCGAAGTAAATACTGAGCAATACTATTATTATTACTACAAAACTGATAAAGGTAGTTACAAAGCAAGCAAAATTAAGGCTGACGATTGCGAAATAATCTATACTAAGGATACTCCGCACATAGATACTATAGTAAAATCGGCTGACGAAAAAGCAACTGAAAATCCGCTTACTTTTGAACCTCTTTTGTCGCTCAGAATTTCAGGTACAGGAGAAAAGTATAAAATTTATATCCCTGAAGGCTCGATTACAACAGATTTTCAGGTTGATATGGAATGAGGTGAAAATAATATGTTATTTTTTGTGCTGACATTCATTTTTTTGCTTATATCAATATTACTCTCTATTTATGGCTTACTCTTTACATCCCCAAAATGGCTATCTACATTAGCTGTAACTTCAATAATTATGTTTGGAGTTTGCCTTGCGAGTACAATAGCATGTTGTATATACTCTCAAAGTATCACAAAAAATCTAAAATTGGAAAGTGTCATTGAAATCCAGCCAATCAAAAGCACTTATAATACCACATATTTTGTTGAAGACTCACACTATTATTGTTTCAATACAAAAAAAGATACCCTAAGAATAAACAAATCAACATGTAATATTAACTACACCGATACAAATGCTCGGATAGAGAAATATGTTAATAAACCGGACGAAAGCCAGCTTATACCAATATTTTATATTTCCTTTAATGATGAATATACTTTAGGTGATGAATACTATTACAAAATCTATGTACCAAATAATGCAAAAGCAAATGATGTGGAGGAGTAAAAATGGCGAAAATTGGAATCACCGTATCAGCTGACAAAAAATCAATTTCTAAGGTAGAACAAACATAAAAAATAATTATATAACATTTTCCGCTATTCAGGGTGGATAAATTTTTCTTGCAGGCTATAAAATTAAGATTTCAAATAACCAATAGGAGAGATATTACTTATGGGATATAGAATTAAATCACGCTTTATTTATAAGCAAGTAGGACAAAGACTAAAACAGCTGCGAAATCAAAAAGGTGTTTCTCAGAAAGTAGTTGCAGACTATTTGGGAGTCGACAGAAGTACCTATACTAACTACGAAATGGGAACTACTACAATGACATATGTAACTATATTAATGCTTGCAAGATACTTTTCTGTTGACTTCAATACCTTGCTCTGCTATGACCTTCAAACCCCAAATTAATACAAATAAACGATTGGAAGTGAAAAAATGATTACTGCTTTAGCAACAAGTATTTTGGTTTTAGGGTGCAACAAGTACAGAAAAAATTACAATTTACAAAAAGGACATCATTGACCTTGCCCCAAACGCCCACGAAGTTTTTATGAGCTATATAATTTGAATAAACAACAAAAAGGCAGATAACATCTTTTTGATGCTATCTGCTTTTACTTTTGTCCTTGTTATTTGGTGAATGTTTTTCTTGTTTGTGGGATATAATTTTTGCGTTTTTCTTTATTATGTTACGACTTACACAAACAGACTTTGTCAAAATAGAAGATGTTTCTTGATTATTATTTTTCTCTTGTAAATTATAATCTGTCATCAACGATTTTTCAAGTTCAATATTATGTTCAGAACAATAAGTTATGTATGCACTTTGCAACAGCAAGAAATCGCAACTGTTTCTTCGTATCTTTTTGTTTGTTGAATCATTTACAGCACTAAATGTTTTTTGTGCCTGCAACTTAATTTTATAAATATTTTTGCGACAAAAAGCTAATTCGTATTTTATTTTTCTTCGTCTGCTTTCTTCGGGAATATCGCTGATTTTTAATTTTATTAAGCACTTGTTAGGAACAGGTATCATATACGCAAATCTAAGTGTTCCCAGTACAATAGAGTTATTCTTTCCCGATTTCATTACAATATTATTGTCGCCGCCTTTTATTTTTGAAGATACAGGTACAAAATAATTTATACCGTTATATTCAAAAACAGCACCAAACAAAAACTTTTTCCTTGAAGTATATTCTGTGTTTGGTACGCAAGTAAAACCACGATTATTTATTTCTGTTTGCTTTAAAAAATCTATATAATCAGATTTAACAAAATAAAAATCTATATTCACGCTATTCATTCCTCAATAAAAGGGAGCAACTGCATATAATGCAGTTGCTCCCAAAATCGTTACTTTTTGTCGCATTCTCCTGATATGGTGGTCAGACGGTAGCGAAGCACAACCTTAAAAATGTCGCATTCTCCTGATATGGTGGTCAGACGGTAGCGAAGCACAACCTTAAAAATGTCGCATTCTCCTGATATGGTGGTCAGACGGTAGCGAAGCACAACACTAAGATGAGTAACCAACATCGTTCAAATACTATTATATGTTATAACTAAGAAAAAAACAAGTGTTTTAAAAAGAAATTCAGAAAAGAATTTCTAATTTTAAAGTGAAGTAACAATATAAAATGTCACTTTGTCACTTATAAGATTATGAGCTAATAAATTTTGAACGGTTTTTCTGTCAAGTCCACCTGTTCCGCAACCAAGTAAAGGTATGGCTACTGAATTTATGTTTAAGTTTTCAGCTACCGCTACTATCTTTGGAATCAGATCTTTAATTTTTTTGATTTTTGCTTTGCTACCCGGAGTACGCATAGTAACTGCGTGTATTATTTTTTTACACTCAAGATTTGGAGCATTAGTCACAAAAACAGTTCCGGGTGAATAACCAAAAAAGGAGTGTGCCTTACATTTTGCTCTTGCAAGCCGTTCAACAGCACCGCAAGATGCAAATTGAATGCTCTCTGCAACTCCTCTATGTAATTCATTAACACATCTTTTACCTCCCATATAACCAAAACCGTTGGATGCATTTACAATAGCATCTACATCAAATTTTGTTATATCGCCTTGTGCGTAAACTATCATAATTCAGGTTCACTCCTTTTAGGTTCTGATTTCATAACTTCATTATTCTGTATTTGCTTTGATGATTTCTTTTTTCCAAGAATAAAATCCTTACCAAAATAATGAGTCTTTTTGGGCTTGTCTGCTGATTTGTGCTGTTCGGACATTTCAATGTTTAAGGCAGTTATCAACTCATCAAGTCTTTTTGTGCTGCTGTTAAGCTCATCCTCAAACTCAAACGGCTTGTGAAGCATATTCTGTGCAGTCTTATAGTCAATATCAAGTTTATTGAGTTCCGATTTTTTATCGTTCAGAACATTTTCAACCTTAAAAAGCAAGTTCTCAATCTTTTTAAGATTTATAATACTTGATACGCCCAGTTCAACTGAATAAGTATAATTACCACGAAGAGTTGCGGTTATTTTATCAAGGAAATATCCGTCATTGATTACCTCAACACCAAAGTTGCCGAGTCCCCCTATGGCGATTCTCTTATTCTTGTTAGCATCCCCTTTGACCTGTGCTACAGCGTTGGTTAATGCTTTTGCAGCTACTTTTCTTGATTCATCATCTAGAAGTGAGTAAGCATCTTTTCCTATAGTAATCCCAACCCGATAACTTTCAGTTTTGACATCAAAAGGTATGTTTTTTACCGTTTCCATATCCTTGCTGATATTGCCTATATCAAGAAGTAATTTTTTGCGTTCTTCGGGATAAGCGTTCACCTTGTCCTCAAGTTCGTATCGTGTGCTGTTGTATTCAGACTTGAGTGCCTGCAATTCTTTTACTCTGTTTTCAAGAGTCAGCTTTTCACGGATACGCTCATCGCCTGTACAAAGAGCCTTGATTTCAGAGTAAGTCAATGCAGCTTGGTCAACATCTGCACATTTTCTGCCGGGCTCTTTCGAGGTCATAATCTGACTTATAAACTTCTGCTTTTTCTCCAAAAGCTGATAGCTGTAGGCATCAAAAGTGCCTTTTGTTACATAACGATAAAGATGTACCTTATCGTTGATATTACCCTGTCGAACCATTCTTCCTCGTCTTTGTTCAAGGTCGGACGGTCGCCACGGAACATCTAAATCGTGCAGAGCAATGATCCTGTCCTGTACATTTGTGCCTGTTCCCATTTTACCCGTAGAGCCGAGTAAAATTCTCACTTCACCGCTTCTGACTTTTGCAAAAAGCTCAGACTTCTGGGTTTCACTTTTAGCGTTGTGAATATAAGCTATTTCGTCAGCCGATACACCTTTTGCAATCAGCTTATCTCTAATATCATCATACACACAAAACTTTCCTGACTCTTCAAGCGAGTCAAGTTCTGCCACACTTTTTGTATCGTCATCTTTATTGCCATCAGCAGATGAGTTTTTGCTCGGAACACCCAAATCACAAAATACAATCTGTGTCAGCTTTTTGTCGCTTGTTTTTTCGTAAATATCAAAAACATTATTGACACAAACATTAAGTTTTGTACCGGGATCATCTTCAAATGACGGATTGATAAGTCGAGGATCAAGACCGAGTTTTCTACCGTCACCGGTGATTTTTAACATATTGTCTGTTGATGGATCAACGGAACCGTTGTTGACCTCATCAGCTCTGTCTGATAATTCTTCAACAAGTTCAGTCTGTAATTCTGTAGGTTCAACATCAACAATGTGTAATTCACAGTCAGGCACTTTAAGGTTAAGAGTATCAGCCGTGCGGACATCTGCAATCGTTTTAAACATTGACATAAGTTCCGGTAAATTTGCATATTCTGCAATGCGTGTGCGTTCCTTGAATTTGTTGCCGGCAGGAGCAAGCTCATATTCTTTTTTCTGTACGCCAAATGTAGATACCCAGTTGTCAAAGTTTTGCATATTATTATGACTTGCAAGGAAATCATAGTTGAGATATCTCATCATTGTATGTAGTTCTGTTACACTGTTAGAGAGAGGAGTTCCTGTAGCAAATACAACACCCTTACCGCCGGTTTTTTCGTCAAGGTAACGGCACTTAGCGAATAACTCTGTCGCTCTCTGAGATGCCCTCGAAGAAATACCCGAAACATTTTGCAGTTTTGTTGTACAGAACAAATTCTTAAATTCGTGTGCTTCATCGACAAAGAGTTTATCAATACCGAGTTCCTCAAAGTACACCGTGTTGTCTTTTTTACTTGATTGTAATTTTTCAAGTTGTTGTTCAAGACTACGCTTAGTTCGTTCCATATCCTTGACTTTAAAAGAATTGCCTTCTTGGTATTTTAGTTCGGCAATACCGGCAACGATATTATCAATCTGCTCTTTGAAAATATTTTCCTGCCTTTCAGGTGATAACGGTAGCATTTTAAGTTGAGTATGACCGATGATAACCGCATCATAATTACCTGTCGCAATTTTGCTCATCAGTCTTTTACGATTTTCAGCCTTAAAATCATCTTTTGTTGCAACCAATATGTTTGCATTGGGATAGAGCTTCAAAAAGTCTGCTCCCACCTGTTCTGTCAGATGATTCGGTACAGCAAACAAGGATTTGTGGCACAAACCGAGCCGTTTACATTCCATAGCCGTTGCTATCATTTCAAAAGTTTTGCCGGCTCCGACTGAATGAGCAAACAGAGTGTTACCACCGTAAATAGCGTGAGCTATTGCATTTTTCTGATGTTCGTGCAGTTCAATATTTGAATTCATTCCCGGAAAAGTAAGGTGTGAGCCGTCATATTCTCGTGGTTTAATACAATTAAAAGTACGATTGTATGTATCAACTATATCGGACCGTCTTACGGGATCGCTAAACAGCCAGTTTTTGAACTCTCTGCGTATCTTATTCGCTTTTTGTTGAACAACCTGAGTTGCCGGCACATCAATCACTCGGATTGGTTTGTTATTTTTATCAAACATAATCCGTCCGTACTCGTCAAGCTTATCTTTGTATACCTTTGGCTCTGATAAATTAAGAGCTGCTTCAAGAATTTGATATCCCGAATAACCGCAAGCTCCGTATGTTTTTGTTACAGTTACGGATTTATCAGCTGATTTATGTGAAATAAACCATTTACCGGAATATTCAGAGTATTCTACAGATATTTTACTGTCCTTAAAAATGCCGTCAGAACGATTGAAAAGAGGTGTTTCAAACAACTTGTACATAAATTGCTCATAGTATTCTGGAGCAATCCAAGTAGCTCCGAGATTAACATCAATATCTCCTGCTTTAAGCGGAGTAGGTAATGCTGCTTTGAGAGCAGTAACATTAGCACTATAGATATTGTCAACAGCAGCATAGGATTCTGCTGTATCAAGTTTAGCATATATATCGCCTGACAGATATTCAGATGCGGTCTGATATGTATATTCATTATTTTCCGTATTCATAGGTATAGGATATATTTCACCGTTATTACGCAAACTTTCTTCAAGACTTGCTTTGTCAATATCGGTAAGATTACTCATATAATCAAAGTCAATATATCCTTTTTCGGCGATACAAACGGCAAGAGCTTCCGATGCAGTATCAATATGTTCAATCTGCGGTTTCGGAACATTTACACGCTGAGTGAAAATATCCGATTTTTTAATCAAGGTATTTTTATCATAGTCCTGCTCAAGAGATGCCACAAGCTGATACGCTCCGTCAAATCCGAGAATATTACGGTTGTATCTGCTATGTATAAGACCGTACTTATCATAAAAGTTGTCATAGATTGTGTTAAGCCTATGCTGTAACTGCTCGACTTCTGCGTCATTATTATCGTGCTGTTGTACCTCAAGCAGTTCTCTTAAAGTATCACGGATTTCCATAAACGCAGTAAGTCTGTCAATGTTTTTTGTTGTGTACTTTTTATCAAGTAAATCTTTAGCCGACACAGTAACTAATTCTCCTGCGGAATTGCTGCCGTAAAAATAAATCTCGTTGCCTGATTTATAGTAGCTCTGTGAACGAAGTTCTTCGGGTTTTGATATAACAGCTTCTGCTTTAGAAACAGGCGATATTACCTCTTTTGCCGGTGAATAGGTAAATGTAATATGTTTTACAGCTTCAGGCAACAGTTCTGATAATGGTCTACCGTCAGCAAACGGTACACACATTGTATCATCTGTTCGTCCGTAGAGCTTGTTGCCTTGAACAATATTACCGAGCACCATTTCAGGATGTTCAATAAAATAATTATTGATTGATAAACCGTTTTCGGTTGTTCCCACATTTACCCAAGAGGGTATATTTTCAAGTGGTGCAGAACGCTTTTGGAGAAAGATAATATCGGGAGTAACTTCCGTTCCTGCCGATTTAAAGGCGTTATTCGGCAATCTCACAGCACCTACCAAATCCGCTCTTTCGGCCAAGGTCTTGCGGAAAGAGCTGTCCTTTTTGTCAAGCGTACCTTTGGAAGTTACAAAAGCCACAATGCCGCCGTCACGCACTTTATCAAGTGATTTCAAAAAGAAATAATCGTGAATTTTCAGATGTTTTGAGTTGTATTTAGAATCATTAACACTGAAATCGCCGAAAGGAATGTTTCCGATTGCAACATCGAAGCTGTTGTCATTGAAACGAGTATTCTCAAAGCCGTCAATCGTAATGTCAGCTTGCGGATACAGCTTTTGAGCTATTCTGCCCGATAAGCTGTCTTTTTCGACACCGTACAAATTCACCTTATCACGAAGTTCTTCGGGAAGTCTGCCGAAAAAGTTTCCTACGCCCATTGCAGGCTCAAGTATGTTGCCGTCCTCAAATCCTGCGTTACGAATGACCTCATATATACTGTCAACGATTGCTGTATCTGTGTAGAATGAATCAAGCACAGTTGACCGTGCTGCGGTATATTCTTCATCCGTAAGCAAACCCTTGAGTTCAGAATACTCATTTTTCCATTTATCATTATCAGACTCAAAAGCATTGGCAAGACCGCCCCAACCGCTGTAAAGGAACAACTGACCTTGTTCTTCAGGTGTAGCCGCTCTGTTTTCTGCTTCCGTTTGCTTTAAAATCTTAATGGCAGCAATGTTATTTTGAAACTTTGTTTTTGCTCCCGTGACAGCTTCTCTGTCCTCAATTACATAGTTTTTGGCTTTTTCATCATTTACGCTTGTTTCGGTCTGCTCTGAGCTTTCGACCATATCAAACAATGTAGGCGGTTCAGCTTTTTCTGCTCTTGACGGTGCGGCATTTTCAACCTCCACGGTAAGCTCGTCAACGCTCTGTAATTTTTCATCGCTCCTGATATCTCTTTCTTTTCTTTCCGTTATCGGTAAATCTGCGGCTTTCTCATTTTCACCTTTATCAAGCTTTATATCGGCTTCGAGTATTTTTACAACACCTGAATACTGCGGATATTGATTTAAAAAATCAATAATTCCACCGTTGCCGTCCCCGATGTTTTGCCGTTCGGTGTATTTCGTACCGTTCGGCATATTAATAATAAATTTCGTTTTTTCATAACCAAGATGAATATTGTCAAGTTCACCGTTTCTGTATGCTTCTGTAACCGCATTTTCACTGCCGTATTCCTCAATTTCAAGCTGTCTTTGCTCAACCCATTCGTCATCGGCATTTTTCATAAGTTTGTCAAATTCAGAAACAGAGTATGTTTTGCCGTTCTCAAATACCGGACTTTCACTCCAATCACAAGTAATTGTCGGACGAATTATTTCCTGTACAGGCTCAGTTTGTTCAGGCTCGTTTATCGGGACGATTTCATTTTCTGAATTAAATTGATTAACGATTTCTTCTGAGCTGACATTCAGAGCACCGGCATCGGATTCTGCGTCAGCCATAACCTGTTGAATAAATGGATCACTGTTCAGCTTATCTTCATCGACAAGCTCACCGTTGACTATCCCTGCGTCCTCAAGCTGCTGACGAATAACTGCGGGATCTACGTCGTCAAGCTCGTCGTGTTCCTCATAAAACGGTGCAAGCTCCTCATCGGAAAGGTACACAAGGTCATCGAACGATAAAGAGTGCAGACAGTTATCAATCATATCTTTAAGGTCGGCATATGTTTCTTCTTTGAATAATTTGTCATCAACATAAGTTTCAAGCCTATAGTCAACAAGATTTACAACAGCTTCAACAGTATGCTTGCTGTCTTCTGTTGTTGTGTATGCCACTCCGACTTTTTTTAAGTCTGAAAAATCCGCTTCCGAATCAAATTCATCCTGACAGTATGAATTGATAAGTTGTTTTGCATATATAATAGTTGAATCACGAACAATATTGTCAATTGTAGCGTGAGTATATACATCGAAATCAATTTGATTATTGTGTAACATGTTTTTTAATTCGTTATCAATTGCAATGCTTTGTTCAAGATTATGTATTCGTCCCTCTTTTTCAAACACTGATGTATCACGCTCAACAAAATAATTAAAATTGTTATAAAGACCATAAAGTTTGTTCACACTATCAGAATATGCCGAATACACTTCGGTGTTTTTATCTTCATTAAGATAAGTGTTGTTAAGTAAAATTGGTGAGTCAGTAACTATAAAATCAACTTTACCGTACAAACGATTGATACGCTTCATCTGCTCGTTAAGAATTGCAAATTGATGTTCATAATGTCCGTCAAGCATAATAAGATTGTTGTCATATACAAGCTCTTTGGCATATTCCTGTACATATTCCGTAACAAATCCTTGCTTTTTCAATTTTTCGGCTACTTCAAGACAAGATGTTGTTTTTCCTGCACCCGGTCCGGCAAAAGCATTGATAACAATAGTATTTTTATCCGAATTATTGCTTGTGATTTCTTTTTGTTCAGATATGAGTGTATCAAACTTAGCTACATCAAAACTTTCAGGTTCAATAAGTTCGCCTGATTTTATCATTTCGGCAGTAGCAACATCTGCAATCAATTTTTGTGTGTCCGTAGTTAATCCCTCTGCAATTTGCTCACCAGAGTAAAAATAATTTAGAGATTCTCGGAAAAATTTACTGCCTACATCGGACAGAGTTTGATTTCCGGTGATTTCTACATATCGCCAAAATCGCTCGGAATCATTTGTAAAATCTCGGTTTCCTCGCCAAGCAACATTATAGTTTATATCAGTGCTTACGAACTGACCGCCTGTTTCGCTATCCGGATTGAAATACATAACCGTAAAATGATTTGCCGAGGGGTTATGAAAAATTAGATTTTTGCTTAAAAAATCATAATCGGGAATTTCGGGAGTGTATGTACCACCTTCGATTTGCCCTTCAATATCCGTGCGTGTAGTACCTTTAATATCTGCAATGAGATTGATTAAATCTTCATACGAGCCGTTCTTGTATGCTGTAAAGAAGTTTTGCATTTCATCAATCGAAAAAGTGTAATCAAGCAAGTTGATTACTGATTCGCTCATACCGTAAGTTACCATTTCTCTGATAATTTCAAGCTGAGTAGTTGAGTAACCACGATTTTCAGTTAATTTTGCAGTAATGTTATCATTAACAAAACGCTGTTTTAAATCATTAAACCTTGATGTATCTGCAAACATCAAAGATTTATCCGAAAAACTTTGATATGTGTCAACATAAATTTCGGCAAGAGCAGAAAGTTGTGATTCATAAAAATCAGTGCAGTCAGAAAACCATGAAACAAAGTTATCAGTCAAATTATCATCGTTTCTCGTTTGGATAAATTTTACAGACGGTGCAAGTGCCGAAAGTTGCGATTCATTGAAATGTAATTCAGATATTTTTTCATTAACTGATTTTGATTCTTCCGGTGATTCATTTTGAACAACCTCAGATTTTGACATAAATGATGCTCGCTGTTCTTTAAGTTCAGCAGATATTTTATTCAAGGTATCAGCATATTGCTTGTCAACAGTAATAGTTGTTGTTTTTCCGTAAATTCTGCCTGAAAAAAGGATGCCTTGCTCAGTAAGTCTTTGACCGATTTTATAGGCAAAATCGGTATTGTACTTACGGTATAATTTATCCTCAATAGAATCGTAGGTTGTAGTTCCTATGATGTTGTTGGTTTTATAGACTTTTGAATTACATTCAATAACAGTCTGATAATCAATATCCAACTTATCAATATTAGTTGCGGTAGCTCTGCCAATGGCAATATGTGCTTCACCGTTAAAAATATATGCACAATAATTAAGTCCTGAATTTTCAAGTTCCTGACATATATTATCAAGACTATCCTCACTCGCAATGATTACTTTTTTATATTTATTGGGAGTGTTGCTGTTCCATATTTTGTTTCCATATAATTCAATCATTTATTTTATTCACCTCTTAAAAAAAGACCTGTGCCTGAATGGCACAGGTCTAAAATAGCTTTATAATTCTTGTCCCTGAGTTTTGGTTTTATCATTCGTTTGTTGCTCATTATGAGCAATAGTGTTTGCATTTTGCTTAATCTGATTTCTCGATAAAGGTGCTGTTCTGCGTTCGGATTTCTTTTCAGGCTCTTTGAGTTTTTCGTATTCCTGCTGCTTATTGCCGTTATTGATAATACCGTCAATGCTGTCATAATCGTCCTCAATCGACATTTCGGCATTTTTGAGATAATTTTCTTCGGTCACAGCTTTTGCAGCAGATAAAACGATTACATCAGCCTGCTTTTTTAAAGCCTGTGGGTTGGTTGTAAACTCATCAACAATGTTCTGACAGCTCTTGCTGATAATATTGTCAGCTTCCTTATCGGGCATAGTTTTAACCGATTCAAACTTATCTGACCACTCATTAAGAGCCTTGAGCTTGTTTATCAGCTTTTCTTTTTTGTTGGTGAGCTTGTCGATTTGTTTTCGCAGTTTGAGTTTTTCGGACATATAATGAGTTTGACCGTATGCTTTTATTGCAGCATCGAGTTTGCTCTGAGTAGTATCAAACTTTTCAGAGGTTGTCCTCATTGCCATTGTCCCGTATTCCTGCATACCTTTGACAAAGTTTTCTTTCCTGCCGTCAGGGGATTTCATATTGTCAAGAAATTTATTGATTTTTTTGCAGTTCTCAGCACGGCTTTGTTGCTTCAAAATCTTCTGCTCATTCGATTTGATGTTCAGCTTATGAGAATGGATTTTCTCATTGATATTTACTATTTTCTGTCGCCTTTCAGCCGATAGAACAGACAATGCTTTATACACAGGCATTGGTACAACATTTCTCATTGATTCAACCGTTGAAACAAATTCAGCACTGCGAACCTTTTTTATGTTGAGTTTTTCGATTTTTGCATTGAGTTTATCGTTTTTTAGATTAAGCTCATCAATCTTAAGATTGCACCTGTCATACAGCTTTGCAAAAATCGGTATTGAAAATTCTTTGCTTTTCGTTTGTTCAAGCAATTCGGGTTCGGATTTTGTCTGTTCGGGTTGGAGATTGTCATTATTGACTTCTTCATCTCGCTGTTTTCTTTTATCGGTATTTGGATTATTATCAAAATCATTTGTAATATCAGGCATTTTACTTCCTCCTTCGTTTATTTTTTATGGAAACAACAATTACTAAAATTGCCAAAATTGCGGTTATAACAATTACTGCAATAATAAAATCAAAACTTCCGTTATTGTTGTTTTCGGTTTTTGTTGCCGTATCAGATGCAGCTGTATCCTTTACTCTTTCAGCAGTCACAATAAGTCTGTGACTGTTTACACCGTATGGATAACAAGTTATAAGACTTAATAGGTCTTTTTCTTCGTCAACTGACAGTAACGATATGTTGTCGGGCTTAACAATGTTTTTTGCTGTTACAGCATAGGTAAGCGTTTCATCAAGCACGGACACCTTGATTTCATCACCGATTTCAAGCTCGTTGAGATTGTCAAAAAACACCTGCGTAGGATAACCCGTGTGAGCTGAAAGCACCGAATGATTGCCTACACCGCCTATCGGAAACGCTGTATTTGGCAGATGAGCAACACCTTTTTCAAGCACTTTATCCGTATCCCCGTGGTAAATAGGCAGTTTTACATTTATTTTTGAAATATCAATGTAGCCTATAAGACCGTCACCAAAATTGAGAATATCGTCATATCCGTCAATCACGCTGTCTGTATCGTAAGAAAATCCATTGATAAGTTCTGATAAATTGTTGTTATATTCAGCAGCAGCCGACAAGTACTGTGACCTGTCGGCTGCTGAAATGCTGTCAAGATTTGCGGCATAATTGTTAATTGTGGATGCGACGAAAAAACTATTGACAGCATTTGATACAGAAGGGTACAGCACAAAGCAGAGTGATGCAGTCATAAAAATTATTCCTATTATCAAGGTGCATTTGCTTCTGCATTTTTTCAATGTGCTGTACTCCTTTCTGTTTAATGTGAAATTACTTGTTTGTAGCTTTTACTCTTCTGCGAATGAACAATGTTGCAATACCGCCGAGTGCAAATGCTGTGCCGAGAATGTAGAACATTACTGTTCCGACACCGCCTGTCTGCGGAACAACAACCTTTGTATCCTTAACATCAACGCTTGCTGTGCCGTCTGTAGGGCAGTTTGTGATGTACGAACCGTCAACAAATGTTGCACCGTATGTAACATCAATTGTCACAGGAATAACCTTACCGTAGATGTTGTATCCCGTTGGGGCTTTTGTTTCGACAATATAATATTTACCGCTTGCAAGTTTGATTTCTTCTTTACTTGTGTTGTAGTAAGTAACCTTGCCGGTCTTGTCGGATACACCGCTTGCAAGGGCATTTGTAAGAGCAGTTGCGTCCTCTTCTGTCTTGAAAAGGCTGAATTCTGCACCTTCGAGAGCCTTTCCGTCTGTATCTGTCTTGTTTGTTGTTACAGCAAAGGTGTAAACATAAACTGTATTACCGTTTACTTCTGATTCAACACCGTTCTTGTTAGAATAAACGAGCTTTGTTTCTGTGTTAGGGTTGCCTGTCTTTCCTGTTATTGCGTACTTATTGAGCTTTGCTGAATAAGTTACAGATGTATAAGTAACACTCTCTGCATAAAAGTCATTCTTCTGGAGATAAGCGTTTGTGAGAGCTACATTAAATGTTGTAGCTTTACCATCAACTTCTGAGGTTACATTGAGAGTGTAATCAGATGAAGCAAGGTCAGCAACCTTACCGCCCTGTGCGTTGAGAAGTGCAACCTTTACGCTGTCTTTATCAAGAGTAAGTCCTGCTGACATCTCATCATATACTGTATATGATTTAAGTTTCATTTCTGATGAACCGGCAGTTGATGACTTGATTTCAAAATTCACTGTGTCACCAAGGCTTACATCGGTAAAATTAACATTATCCTTTGTGCTGTTTGTGATAGTCTTGCCTGTTACAACATCACCGTCATTTACCTTTGTAGCAAGGTCGATAGCATTAATGCTGTAAACCCAACCGTTATTGTAATATGGAAGTGATACAACAGAGTTTGTAACGCTTTTAACACCGGCAGGAAAGTTAGTCGCTTTTATGTAGTACAAACCCTGAGCAAGGCTTGAAAAAGTCTTTTTTACCGATGTTGCCGATGTAGTAAATGTGCCAACGGTTGAAGCTGTTGACGGAATCGAAGAAAGACCATCAAGAGCTGAGAGAACATTCGATGTCTTACCGCTTAAAATCTCGTCAGAGATTGAAGTAATAAGTGAATCATAGCCTGTCTTGTATGGATTTTCGGTTGTTTTGAGTTCTGCAACCTTGTACACCGTAAAGGTGTAACCCGGCTTTGAACAATTGAGCGTGAATGAAACCTTCTTTGTTTCATCAAGAGCATTTGCGTTGGTTGCAGCACTTGCAAATGGGATTGCAGTTAATACCATCATTACTGCAAGCACCATAGCTGTCATAATTCGTGTGATTTTCTTTTTCATTTTTGATTGTCCTTTCGTGATTTTTTATATTTCTTGCTACCGTGTTTACGGTAGTCATAGATGAAAAATATAGCCAATGCTCCGAGTGCTACAGAAGCAAAATAAAACGGAGCAATACCACCGCCACCTGTTTGAGATAACACAGATTTGTTATCGGCAACGGTTAATGATATATTAAGTGTGTTTTCATTGTCGGCTGAAATTGTAAATTCAACCTTTTTACCGTATGGCATATAGCCTGACGGAGTTACAGATTCAATAAAATAGTAATCACCTACCGGCAGATTACTGATTGACAAACTACCATTCGTAGCCATATAATCGGTTGCAGTTTTTGCAACTGAATTATACATATAAGTTCCTGAGCCTGTCTGATAACAGCTGATGGGAGTGTCGTCTGACTTATAGAGTTGCCAACCTGATCCGCCAAGAGCTTTTGTGCCGTCTGTTTTTGTGAGCTTAACCGAGCCTGTTTTTACAGTATTTTTGATACTTGCAAAGGTTACGGTATCAGTATCAAGCGTGACGGTTACACTTCGTGGCTTATTGTACTTATACGGTAAAGAATAAGTGCCGTCATCGTTCAGAACACCGAGTTCTGACACCTTATATTTGAGCAATTCGTCATTGCTGTTATAAATCGGCAAGTCTGAAATTTCAGGACTTAAACCTTCAAGGTTTGTGCTTACTTTTTCGTTAAACCCTGTATCAGCACAGCTTATTTCAAAATACAAACCGTCCACAACATCATCTTCAGATGTTTTTTGTACCTGTAACGAACCTGTTTTTACGGTGTTGGCACAATCATATGTATAGTTGTATTCATCGGTATCATAGATTGTAAATTCGACTGCATCTTTCAGTTCATAACGGCTCGGAAACTTGTATGTTCCGTCTGACTGTTTAATGCCGATTTCGGTAAGCCTGTAAGTAATTTGAAAACCGTTTAGGTCAACTACATATGGCAGAATACCATCAATTTTGTTACCGTTTATGTCATAAAATTGCATATTATCTGTACTTGCTTTACCATTTTCATCAGTAGTCAAAACGATACTTGTAATCCCGTTGCCGGCTGCGTCATAAGCCATAGGGGTAGGGATAAGGTCATCACCGTATTCTCGCTCATCGTCAAAAGATTCGAGCTTAAAACTCAACCCCTCGATAACTCCGTCCTCGGAAGTCTTATTGATGTTAATACTTCCTGTTGCAGGAGCGTTGTAGGCGGAATAATTAAGAGTAGATGTTGTTCCGTATTTGTTGGCAGTCTTACACTCTGATTCAGCCTTTCCAAGGTAATTTTCGGGGAAGTAGTAACTGCCTCCGCCGAGAAAACCTTTTTCAACAACCTTATATTTTATAGGAATACAAATTGCTGAGTTTGGAACGGTTAAACAGCTTGTGAGCTTGTAACCGTATCGGTTGTAATAGTTAGCTGTTCCGGTAGAATCTGTAACAATATCACCATAATATTTGCCGTTTTCGTCCTGTACCTCAAACCAAACTCCAGACACTTTACCGTTGTATGAGGTCTTTTTAACAGTTAAATCTGTTTCAGAAACTGTATTCTGAAAATTAAATGTAACCGTTTTGCTCTCGTCAAGCGTTAATGACTTACCGTTAGCGTTGGATTTTGCTTCTGATGATTTGCCATAGTAGTATCTTGAATAAGCATTCTCACAATTGCTGAATACAGCATTTGAAACACCTTCAAAATATGAACCTTTATAATTGATTGCATTTTCTTTCTTTATCGTCCAAGTGTAACCGCCATAGCTGTGAGATCCTAAAGTAGTCTTAAAACCAAGCTCCTTGACTGTATAGGTTATCTTGTTGCCTTTATCGTCATATACCCTCAAACCTTTAACAGTCGCTTCGCCGTTTTTATCGGTTGAAACTGCGTTGTACTCGTTGCCGAGGTTATCTGATATTGCAAACCACAAATTTGAAACGATACCGTCAGTCGATGACTTCTTGATTTTGAGGTCAGCCTTTACGCTGTCCTCATAAATCGTCTGAATAACGGCTGTATCGACTGTAGCGTTATCCACTGTGGCAATTACGGGATAAACAGTTTCGTCAAGCTCATAGCCTGTCGGTGCGGTTATTTCTTTGATGTAATATGTTTTGCCGACATCTACTGATTTTGCAAAAGTACCCTTGCCGTCAGCATTTGTTGTGAGCTTGTCATACAAGCTTGCACAAGCTGAATCAGCGTACAAGCCATATGTAGCATTCGCGACACCAACACCCGATTGATTAAGTTTGTGTATGCCGATATATGCCTTTGCCGGCATTTCGTCAATCGTCACATTTATGGGAGTATTTGTGTCCTGTGCAAACTTTGCACCCTCTTGAGTAATTACTCTGTAAAACACAACATCACTGAGAGAATAGCCGTCAGGAGCTTTGACTTCCTTGATAACAATTGTTCCTATGGGAATAGTTACAAAATTACCATCGTAATATAATCCATCTGATAAGAAATCATCGGATAAATATTTTTCATCTAAACTAGTAAGTCCGTCAGAGTTGGTCTGAATATACCAAGTCCTTTTAAGGTTTTTGCTGTCAAGTGCAGGAGCGGTTTCATCTGCTTTGACATCATAGTCCTTATCAATTTCCTGTGCGTAGTATTCAATGCTGAAAACCGCACCGCCAAGACCTTGACTTGTTGTTTCGCCTGTAATTGCATTCTTTTTTTGTAACACAATACCGACAGGGTCATCTACAGGCTCATCAGTACAGCTAAAGCTATAAATTTTTGTACCGTCTGCGGCTTTTTTGCCTGAATTCACAAATGTATAAACAGTTTCGTCAAGCTCATAGCCTTTTGGTGCTTTGGTTTCTTTGGCATAGTAAGAAGCTGATGCGTCAACATATTTACTGTAACTGCCGTAACCGCTTGCATTTGTTGTAATACTGCCGATTTTTTTGGTACAAGCCTTGTTTGTGTATATGCCGTACTCGGCACCGTTAAGGCTATAACAATCATTGCCGGCTGTAAGTTCCGGGTTTGATGATGATTTTTGAAGTTGCAGCTTGACAACATCCGGAAATGTCAACTTAACATATCCGTCTTTAACTGCATAATTAGAACCTCGAGCAAAAGTCTGATATGATGCAAAGTCATTACTTGTAATTAAATACAAACTGTTTTTGCTCTTGATTCCATATTCCTTCAAAAAAGAGTTTTTCATTGTCACATTAACTGTCGTACCAAGATTTTTAGAACAGGTAAATGTTATCTTTTTACCGCTAACGCTGACCTTAACATTAGAATTGCTGACAATTACATCGGATGCTTTTGTCACCGATGCAGTCCCGTTAGAATCAGTCAGAGTAATTGAGTACTGTCCGTTGCTGTACGACATCTGATATGATTTAGCCGAGCTAAGTGATGATGCAGTATATGACGGATTTCTCACGGATTTTTTGCACCAAGAAACCATATTGTTGTATGCCGTTGTGACATTCGCAAGCGTAGTTTCTGCCGAACTCGTAGCCGTCATTGTATTTGCAGGTGTAAGTAACGGCTTACCGGTAACCGCTTCAAAAGTTGATGCGTTACGCTTGCCTGCAACAATCTCAAAAATCAAGAGCTGCGTTGCATAGTAATAATGAACCTTCTCTTTCTTTGCAGCTTCAAATCCGCCAAAGCCCCAAGCAAGTATCAGATTAACTGCATTTTGCTGTGCAGTAGTTAGCTGTTTCCAAGCTGCTGATTGAGATGTACTTTTTACAGTAGCAGAACTTGTTAATTCAGATGCTTTATCCGGTTCAATACAGTACGCTCTTTGTGTGTAGTCTGAAAAATTCAAGGCTTTTCCGGATGCAGCAAAAAAATGAACCTTAAAATTTTCCCAACCTTCATAATGCTGACTGTGCTTTTTTCCGTTTGCGTCTATATAAGTATATTCAGCTGTTTTTTTGTATATAAATCCTTTGCCGTCTGCTCCACGATTGCCTTTAACCGTGGCAGCACTTACTGAAAACAAACCGACAGACAATGAGCCGATAATTACGGTTAAACATAAGAACACCGACAGCATTTTTTTAATTAACTTCATTTAAGTTTTTCTCTCCTTTCTGTAAAAAAGAAAATGAGTAATTTGTTCATAGGTGATGCTCTGCTAAAATTCATAATAACCTCCTACATATAAATTTTACTTTTTAGGGTTGACAAACTCTTTTTTACTATCCAACAATATTGAGATTGTATATGTAGTTAAGGTCAACATTTGTTGATATGCCGTTAATTCTACCGTTATCTGAATACTGCCACACATCACAAGTGATTGACGGCTTTATATACCATTCTGCGTTCCAAATGGAAATGCCGTTATTTTTTAAGGTTTTGCGATTGAGCAGATAGTCATAAACGCTTGCTGAGGAATACACACCCGATTTAAAGCCGTTGCTTTTGAGTTTGTTACAGAAATTGACTGCCATTTTTGTATAATTGCTGTTGCTTGTACTCATTGCAGGCTGATATTCCATATCGTAGTAAACAGGAAGTTCAAACTTTTTACCCTTGATACAACTAAGGCAAGCATCTGCTTCTGCTGTTGCCGTTGACGGTGACATTGCATAGCTGAACCAATATGCTCCGACTTTAAGACCGGCGGATTTTGCGTTTTTGTAGTTTGTTTCAAACATATTGTCTTTCTGACTTTTTTCTTTACCGTATCCGGCTCTTATAATCACATAGTCATAACCGGCTGATTTTACCTTGCCAAAGTCAATTGAACCTTGCCAAGTTGATACATCAATACACTTTGCAGCACTTCCCGAAACAGTTAATTTACATTTTGCTGTTTTGCCGTTGTAGGTTTTATATGTAATAGTCACCGTACCTTGTGATTTAGCAAACACCTTGCCGTTTGAATTGACGGTAGCAATCTTGCTGTTACTGCTTGTCCAATCAGAACGATAGCTATACGCATTACTGTTGAGAGTAGCCGTCAATGTTTTGCTCTGCCCAACCTTTAGAGTAGCCGAAGTGTAATTCAGACTAACACTTGATGGAGCAGATTTGACTGTTACCTTACAAGTAGCTTCTTTTCCATTGTTGAGCTTACATCTTATCGTTGTAGTGCCGGCTGTTTTTGCGGTAACAAGACCGCCTGACTTTTGGACGGGAGCAATTGCGGTGTTATTTGAGTAATAAAGTCTGTAGTAGGCTGCTGTATTGTTAGGAATACTGCTGTTCAAGTCATACTGTTCTCCAACACCAAGTGTTAAACTTGATTTGTTGAGAGTAATACTGTCAGCAAGTTTTTTAACCGTCACATTACAACTTGCAGTTTTGCCGTTGTAGGTCTTTGCCGTAATAGTTGTTGTGCCAACACCAACAGCAGTTATTTTGCCGTTTGAATCAACAGTTGCAATTTTTTTATTGCCTGTTGAAAATGTAACCTGAGATAAATTACCATTTGTCACAGTTGTACTTAAAGCATAAGATTCTGTTGTACCTAAGACTATATCCGTTTTATTCAGCTTAATGCCGGTCGGTACAGTAGTAGGCTTTGGAACAGTTGTAGGTTCTGTAACTGCTTCCGTTGTAGGCTCTGTTGTTGATTCTGCTGTTGTCGGTTGTTCTTCTGTTGGCTCTTTAATCAGACCTACGATAATCTTCTGTACAAGTGTTGAATCAACAACGGTAATCACACCGTCTTTATTAAGGTCATACAACTTAATTTGTTTTTCATCAAATGTTGTCATACCTACAACATTCTTCTGAATAAGCGTTGCATCTTCGACTGAAAACTTTTTGTCTGTGCTTACTGCTCCTGCACTAAAGGCACAAAGGCTCACAAGAGTAGTGGCAGTAAGTAAGCCCGAAATAATCTTCTTTTTTATCTTCATAACTTCCTCCTAAAAAAAGGTTTCTATATATATTCCGCAAAATTTGCGGTTTGTCACCCTAAAAATCAAAAAAT
>OBZC01000031.1_pt1 | contig 163209 bp, 146 predicted proteins | sample 1538231 | NCBI WGS metagenome assembly OBZC01 (sample SAMEA2580225, study PRJEB22360) | human gut metagenome | biome: human gut; feature: human-associated habitat; material: faeces | place: Denmark | collected 2008/2010 | reverse complement strand
TCGTTAAAATTGGGCATAGAAAGAGCTGACTGTCCTTGACACGGGTAGTAGTTTAAGATCGGGAAGGGCACAGTAGCCGCCGTAAGCTCAATCTGTGCCCATGGAAAGGAAAAATATAATATATGACAACAGCAGATGCAAAAGCAACACAAGAAGCAAAAAAACTATTGAAATACCTCAAAAATACAGCGGGACAGCAGATCATCACCGGTCAGCACACCCAGACCATCCCCTGTGAGGAGATTGACTATATCCGGCAGACCACCGGGAAAGAGCCAAAGCTGCGCGGTTTTGAACTACTGGCGTATTCTCCGAATATCAATTATGCAGATGCCTCCCCGGAATGCCTGAAGGAAGTGGAAGAGAATAAAGGCACGGTAGAGACTGCTTTGCAGTGGGCCAGAGCGAACCGCCCGGATAAAGTGAACGACACGGGTACAGAGAACAGCACAGACTATACCACCGGTGGTATCCTCACCCTCACCTTCCACTGGTTCTCCCCCATAGGCGGCAGAGACAAAAGCTTCTACACCGAGCATACCGATTTCGATGCGGCTAAAATACTGCAGGAAGGCACCCCGGAGCGCGCAGCGTTCTACGCAGACATGGATGTGATCGCAGACATCCTGCGACGTTTCCAGGACGAGAACATCCCCATCCTCTGGCGCCCCTTCCACGAATCCTACGGCACCTGGTTCTGGTGGGGAGCGAAGGGCGCGAAAGTTGCAAGAGACTTATACCGATTGATGTTCGATTATTATACCGGAGAAAAGAACCTGCATAACCTGCTCTGGGTCTGGAACTGCGATATAGCGGAAGCCTATCCCGGAGATGAATACGTGGATGTAGTATCCATAGATGTCTACCTTCCGGAGTATCAGTCCACGGACTATGCGGATGCCTATAAGAAACTGGTGGCAGCCACTTCCCGTGACAAAGTGGCTGCCCTGGCAGAACTGGGCTACCTTCCCGATGTGGAGCTTTTGCAAAAAAGCAGAATCCCCTGGGCCTACTATATGACCTGGTCCAAGGAATTCTGTATTGGTGAAAAATATAACAGCGTGGAAAATCTGAAGAAAATGTACGACAGTGAATACGCGGTGACACTATTGTAAGATTACATTTGTACTTGCTGCAATTTAGCAATTAAGGCGTCTTTGAGAACTTTAGAATAATTGATGCCGTAGTTTTCACAGGCAGTATTTAACCACGCCGGAATAGTTAAGGTCTTTTTAACAGCCCTATCATCATAGGCGCGGGCATAATTATCTAAATTTACACAGATAAGATTTATTAATGCAGTGGGATCATCCGATTTCACTGCATTAATTGTTGTAGGGTTGGGAAGTGATTCACCGTCTTTTAGAGAGGTGAATAAGTATTGACCACAGGCTTCCTGTGCCATGACAAATGCATCAGCAAGATTGTTGCCGTAAGTAGCAAGATCGTTAAGATCCGGAAAAATAACGGAGTATTTGCCATCGGTTTCCGGATAAAATATAGCAGGATATACATAATTCATAAACATTCTCCTTTCAAGGGTTACCTTTTACTATTTTAACCCTGCTTGCTTTAAAATAGAATTCACAACTCGCAGAGGAATATCACCTCTGTGATTGGGAATCGTTACTTTTCCTGATTTTGTGAGATGCTTATACTGGTGATGAGATCCTCTGACATCATTCAGAAACCATCCATCGTCAAGAACGATTCGCTCTAATTCGCGAAATCGCATAGATTACTTCTCCTTTCTAAAATAACACGTATAGTACGTAATGTCAATAAATGGTGGGAATTTTGCCTTAGAATCGGCATGTGAAAAAACTATAAATAAGACAAATCTATTGTACGATGAAATATGGAAGAAAACAATAGAAAAATTATTTTACTGAAATTGCTTCAAAAGTTAAAAACAGATTGTTTTTTCCTCCCTGTGACGGTTCTGACAGGACGGTAAAATAAAAATTGACCGAGTGATGAAGGATTTTGCGAGAGGCTGAATAGCCTCTCGTTTTTTTGCTTTTAGAAAAATTGCAACAAAAGTACTAAAAACAATTTACATAAATCTAAAATATGCTATAATATTTTCGTGTTAAGCCAAAAAAATTGTAAGTTGTAACGAAAAATGCTACAATTATGCAGATACCGCAAATATGTAAAAGTAACAGGTGAATGATCATGGAATTAGGCAGAAAAAAGGTCCGTTTAGGCGAATTACTGGTAAACAGCGGTGTTCTCTCGAATGAACAGCTGCAGCAGGCGTTGGACAATCCCGCCCGTCAGGGTAAGAAGCTGGGAGAATTCCTGGTAGATGAAGGCATCGTATCGGAGGATGACCTGGCGAGAGCACTGAGCAAACAGCTGGATCTGGATATGATCGATCTCCAGAGCATCAATGTGGACAAGGAAGTACTGAATCTGGTACCGGTCAACGTTCTGAAGAAGAACAAGATCTTCCCCTTCGCTTACAAAGAAAATAACTTCAACGTTCTCATGGTCGCCATGGCAGATCCCCTGGATTACAACGCCATCGATGACATCAATATCATCACCAACTTCCAGGTAGAGCCCGTAGTAGCCACCACCCGCAGCATCATGCTGGCGATCGATAAATATTTCGGTCAGGAAGAAGTAACCGAGGCACTGGCAGCCTACGCCAAAGAGAAAAAGCTGGATGTGGTGGAAGATATCGCCACGGAGGAGAACATCAACAGCTCCCCCATCGTAATGCTGGTCAAGGACATGATCGAAAAGGCTGTCCGCCAGCGTGCATCCGATATCCATATCGAACCTATGGAAAACATCATCCGTGTCCGTTACCGTATCGACGGTGCCCTCTATGAGAGAGCGAGATACGGTGTCAACGTACTGTCCGCCATCATCGCCCGTATCAAGATCATCGGCGGCATGGATATCTCCGAGAAGAGAAAACCTCAGGACGGACGTATCACTCAGGTAGTAGACCGCGTGGAATACGATATCCGTGTATCCGTCCTGCCTACCGTATACGGGGAAAAAGTCGTAATGCGTCTTGCAGCGAAGAGTGCACTGAACCGCGACAAGAGCCAGCTAGGCTTCAAGCCCTACGAATTAAAACAGTTTGACTATATCCTGAAAAATCCTCACGGTATCATCCTGGTAACCGGACCTACCGGAAGTGGTAAATCCACCACCCTGTATACCGCACTGAGCGAGCTGAACAAAGAAGACGTAAACATCATCACCGTCGAAGATCCTGTCGAGGCGAATATCGACGGTATCAACCAGGTACAGGTCAACACCAAGGCAGACCTCACCTTCGCGACGGCACTGCGTTCCATCCTGCGACAGGACCCGGATATCATCATGATCGGTGAGATCCGTGACCAGGAGACCGCCAGCATCGCCGTACAGGCATCCATCACCGGACACCTGGTCGTAAGTACCCTGCATACCAACTCCTCCGCCAGCACCATAACCCGACTGGAGGACATGGGTATCGAATCCTACCTGATCGCAGATTCCGTCATCGGCGTTATTGCACAGCGACTGGTCCGCAGACTCTGCCCCTTCTGTAAAAAGCCGAAGCAGGCCACCAAGGATGAAAAAGAGTTCATGGGCCTGAAGGAAGAGGAAAACGTAACCATCTACGAACCCTGCGGCTGCAGCAAATGCGACAATACCGGATTTAAGGGCCGTATTGGTGTCTACGAGATCATGCAGATCACTCCGAAGCTGAAGACCATTATCAGCAAGCGGGAAGGTGCCGATATCTTAAAGGAAGAAGCATTAAAAGAAGGAATGCATACCCTGCGTATGAGTGCCACGGACTACGTACTGGACGGCACCACCTCCTTCTCCGAGATGGTAAAGGTATCATTTGACGTATAATCTATAAAAACCGCAATATTTTATAGAAATTTCTCAAAATTTATAAAAATTTTTCAAAATCCTGGACCTTTTTAGGACCGGGGCCCGTCTTACATAGTTGGGGAGACAGTTAAAGATAGAGACGTAATTGGAGGGAAGGCACATGGCGACCTATGGTTACAAGGCCATCACAAAGGCTGGAAAAGAAGTAAAGGGAAGTTTGGAAGCGGATAACAAAGATCTGGCAATGGCAGAACTGAGAAGGCAGGAGCTGACCGTTATCGATCTGGGAGAACAGAGCTTCCTGACAAAAGACATCGATATCCAGATCGGCGGATGGCCCAAGGCCAGGGATCTAAGCGTCATGTGCCGCCAGTTCGTCAGCATGACCAAAGCGGGCGTCAGCATCCTCGAATCCCTGAAAATGCTCTGTGAACAGACAGAGAACAAGAGATTACAGGAGGCACTGAAGGAAGTCCGCATCAGCGTGGAAAAGGGTGAGACCTTGGCAGACTCTATGGCAGAACACCCGAAGGTATTCCCGGGGATCATGGTGAATATGGTGGCTGCCGGTGAGGCATCCGGTAGTCTGGAGATAGCACTGGAACGTGTAGCAACCCAGCTGGAGCGTTCCCACAAGACCCAGGCAATGGTGAAAAAAGCGATGATCTACCCAATTGCAGTGTGCGTTGTGGCTGTTATTGTTACAATCGTAATGCTGGTGGTGGTCATTCCTAACTATGAAGATATGTTTAAGGATCTTGGAACAGATTTGCCGTGGATTACGAAGTTTTATGTAAATCTGAGCCATGGAATTGTCAATTACTGGTTTATTATTATTCCTGTAATTATTGCGTTGGTATTCGCTATCCGGGCATTTGCCAAAACCGATGCCGGAAAGCACTTCTTTGGAAAAATTGCACTGAAGGCACCTTTATTCGGAAAATTGACCACAAAGTCAGCGTCCTCTATGATGGCACGAACCATGAGTACCCTGCTGGGTGCCGGTGTACCATTGATCGAAGCAGTGGACATTGTGTCGGGTGTTATGAGTAATATCTATTTTAAGGAAGCAATGGAAGATGCCAAAGAAGAGATCACCATTGGTATGCCGCTGTCAAGACCTTTGCAGGAGAGTGGATTATTCCCTCCTATGGTATACCAGATGATCCGTATCGGTGAAGAATCCGGTAATACCGAAGAAATGCTGGACAAGCTGGCAGATTATTATGATGAAGAAGTAGAAATGTCCGTGCAGTCTCTCATGGCAGCCATGGAGCCTATGATCATTATCGTACTGGCCGTTGTGGTCGGTGGACTGATCGCGGCATGCATGATGCCTATGATGTCCATGTATACAGCACTTGATAATTTGTAATATAGTTATTTTGTATCTTTGGATTATCCGTCCTGTGTAGGGACAGGACGATAATTAATAAATGGGGCGGAAAACTTACTACCCTGAAATTCAAAAAACACATAAAAAGGAGAATGTAATTATGAACAAGAAACAGAAGAGCTTAACTAACAAAGGTTTCTCCCTGGTAGAGCTGATCATCGTTATTGCTATCATGGCAGTACTGGTTGGTGTGCTGGCACCTCAGTTTTTAAAGTATGTTGAGAGATCTAGAAAGTCTACTGACTGTCAGAATGCAACCTCAATTGTAACTGCTTTGCAGACTTATGCAGTAGATCCTATGGTTACTACTAATAAGCTGACAAATGGTGCTACCGTTGTATTAACGAGTGGCGCAACAGCAAGTGTTGACGCAACTGGTATTTGCACTGGTAATGCTAATGCTGCATTAAAGGCTGCAGGTATCACTGAGGTAGGATTGAAGTCTAGCCAGTGGGGCGGTAACATTACTTTAACTGTTGCTATTGATGCAGCTGGTAATGTAACTGTTACAGAAAGTGGAGCATCCACTGGACTTAGCCTGCTTAAGGGAACCTACAACTAGAATTTATTTGAAAGGCACCTGACATGCTCCCAACAATTCTTCTCTACATAGTGATTTTCCTTTACGGAATCGTGATTGGTAGCTTCCTCAATGTGTTGATCTACCGTATCCCGAAAAAAGAGAATATTGTAACGACCAGGTCTCACTGCATGAACTGCGGTTATCAGCTGCGGTGGTACGACCTCGTACCGTTGTTCAGCTACCTGGCGCTGGGAGGCAGATGTCGGAAATGCAAGGCACATATCTCCGCTCAGTACCCCATCATTGAGGCACTGAACGGAGTGCTGTACCTGCTCGTATTCTGGAAATTTGGGATGAGCGTGGATTCCCTAGTCTACTGCTTGTTGTTTAGTGCACTTCTTGCTTTAAGTGTGATTGATTTCAGAACATATGAGATCCCTGTGGGATTTAACATTTTTATACTGACGCTGGGGCTGATCCATGGAGCCTTCCACTATACACAGTGGCTGGATTTCCTGATCGGCTTCCTGTGTGTCAGTGTATTTTTACTGATTCTGTATTACGCTACCGGTGGCAGAGCCATTGGCGGCGGTGATGTGAAGCTGATGGCGGTCTGCGGACTGTTGCTCGGCTGGAAATTGATTATTTTCGCATTTTTACTGGGATGTATCATTGGTTCCGTGATCCATCTGATCCGTATGAAAGTAAGCGGCGAAGGACATGTCCTCGCCATGGGACCGTATCTCTCCGCAGGGGTGGCAGTCGCTGTCCTGTGGGGCAATGAATTCTTGCAGTGGTATCTTGGTCTGTATCATTGAGACCGGGTACATGCATCTGATATGAGATTAGAAAGTTCTTGGGACACTTTTTCTGTCCCAAATACGATAAAGAACCGATAAGAGGAAGGGTAGAAGCATGGCAATGAACAATCGCGTATTGAGTATTGAGATCGGCAACTCCTTTACGAAGATCTGCGAGATCGACTATAAGGTGAAGAAACCGAAGGTCTATAAGGTATTGACCGTCGAGACCCAGGAAGGCATCGTGGTGGACGGTATGCTGCAGCCGACGCAGGAGTATGCGGATCACCTGGTGAACGCACTGGGTACGAATGGTATCCACACGAAGAGAGTGATCTTCACCATTTCTTCTACCAGAGTAGCGAGCCGTGAGGTACAGATCCCTAACGTGAAGGCGAGCAAGATCGAGGCACTGGTGAAGACCAACGCGAACGATTATTTCCCCGTGGATCTGACCCAGTATGAGATCGGACATTATCTGGCAGGCGGACTGACCGAGGATGGAAAACTGCGTGTCATGGCACTGGCAGTGCCCAAGGCGCTGTTAAACAGCTATTACCAGCTGGCGCAGATGTGCGGCTGGGAGGTCGAGTGCTTCGATTACAGCAGCAATAGCTTGTACCAGATCCTTCGTGACGAGAAGACCGAAACCGTTACCATGATGATCAAGATCGATGAGAACAACACCATCGTGACCGTGCTTTCCGCAGGTAAGGTGCTGTTACAGAGAACCGTGGCATATGGCGTGCAGGATGCCATCGAGACCATGATCGCTTCCGGTGTCTATGCCGTGAACGACCCCATGAGCGCGGTAGAACGTTTCCAGAAGAAGACCTGCCTGAACAGAGTACTCCATCAGGGAGATAAGCTCTGGGAGGAAAATGCCGGACGCTGGGAAGACGAAGATGCCGGCAATGTGGAGGTCACAGCAGCCAGACAGAAGATCACCTCTTCCCTGGAGCCCCTGATCGTCGGCGTCAGCCGTGTCATTGATTTCTATGATTCCAGGAACGGTGACAATCCGATCCAGAAGACCTTCGTCACCGGCCTCGGCGGCAGCTTCAGCGGCATGAGTAAGCTGTTTACCAACTGTCTGGAGCGCAAGGTACATACCCTGTCCGATATGGAAGACAAGATCGGCATGAGCAAGGCTATCCGTTCCACCAGACCCGCAGCCTATATTTCCTGCCTGGGCGCAGTACTCGCCCCCGTGGGACTGATCGATAAGAGCCAGCAGAAGACGAAGGGCATGACCGTAGTCAGCGGTACGAACTATACCTTCGTCAGTGTGGCGGTCCTGGTGCTGGGAGTGATCCTGTCCATCGCCATGGCAGTGACTTCCATGACCAGATACTTCGGCACCGTGGCGGAGAACGTGGCTTTGCAGGCGAGAGTCGAAGAATTACAGCCCGCGCAGGCAGTATATAATGAATACCTCTCAGCGGCAGCGCAGTATGATAAATACAAATATCTGTATGAGTATACCGAGAATCCCAATGAGAATCTCGTAGAGTTCATCAATGAGCTGGAGCAGATATTACCCAGTAGCTTCTGGACCAACAGCTTCAGTTCGGATCTGGAAGGAATCAGTATGTCTGTGTCTGTCGTTGGCAAAGAAGCAGCGGCGAGAACGATTCTGAATATCCGCAATATGGAGAGTATTTCCGATGTACAGATCAGCAATATTACAGATACGCAGAATGAACTGGGAGAATCGACGGTTACTTTCTCTATTACAGGTACTTATGCGGATATCCACGCAGATACCGAAGAGACAGAAAGCACCGGAGATACGGTCGGTACCACAGCACAGTAGGAGGCGGATGAGAGATGAAAGTAAAAAAGAGTGAAATTCAGCTTTTGATTGCTGTACTGGGAGTTCTTCTGGTCGTGGTGACTTATTTCCTGGTATATGCGAAGTTCAATGAGTTGTCGGATTCTATGGAAAGTCAGAATATGTCATTAAGATCCCAGGTGTCTACACTGGAGGTACTGGATCAGCGTAAGGCAGATTATCTGGCTGCTACCGAGAAGATGAAGACATATATTACCGGATTCGAGAGCCGTTTCCCAGCAGATATTTTACCGGAAGACAGCATTATGATGGTGAAGAACATGGAGACAGCGACCAGAACCTATGTTGCTAATATTTCTTTCGGTACGACTGCAGAAGTGGCTTATGATGCACAGGCTTCCGCGGACAATTCTGCCCTGGCGGCTGCAACAGCAGATGCACCGGCGGATACCGCAGCAGCGGAAGCAGATGCCGCAGTGTCCGGCACAGATACGACCACGGTTACTACATCCCCTGTCTCAACAGAAGGAACTGCATATGGGGATACTCATATGTATGAGGTGCCTCTGGGCATCAGCATCGAATGCACCTATGATGATTTCAAGGGGCTGGTTCGATATATTTACAATCAGCAGGAGCGTCAGAGCATCCAGGGCGTGAACATCAGCTATAACGGTGATAGTGGAAAATTGTCCGGCAATATGAACCTGAATACGTATTATCTGCTGGGCACGGATAAGGTATATGGTGAACCTTATATTCCCGATATGCCTATGGGTGTACAGACGATATTCGGGAACATGAACTAATAGATTTGTTAATCGGGAGTTGTCGCAATGCAGAAGCATAGGAAGAAAAGACAACTGAATAATGAAGGATTTTCCCTGGTGGAGCTTCTGATCGCCATTGTGATCCTCTCAATCATTGTAGTGCCCCTGTTGCACAGCTTTGTGACCTCTGCCAGAACGAACGCCAAGTCCCGCAGCACCATGCATGCCACAGCCATTGCTGAGGACGTCATGGAAATGTTCGAGGCACATACGCTGGAGGAAATGTCCGATATTTACAAGAGTGCTTCACCTGCGGGATTTACCAATACCGCGGTAAAAGACGACACGACCGGCATCTGGACCTACACGATCCGGGATGATTCTACCACTTCCGGTACTTATGATATAGTGGTGAAGGTGGATCCCACAGCCTACAGTGCGGTGAACAGTGTGGCACGGGTAGATATCAGTAACCTGGCGGGTAATCTGAATGCTGTTTACAGCGAAGCGGTGGACGGCGCCATGGAAGCTTATTCTTATTTCGGTGGAGGACTCTATTCAGCAGATATCATGCAGCATACTACACGGAAGACCGAGATCAATATTGACAGCAGTAAGATTAACGTAACGCTGGCAACGGGAGCTACGGTGGAGACAGAAGTCTATCTTGTCACAGCTTCCACAACGTATCATTGTGATCCCACGATCTTGGCAACGGGAAGATCTGCGTACTATCCGCAGACGGGAGCGGATTATGTGATTTTTTCCAACGAAGACAGTGTGCGCAGCCGTGCAGCACAGGTGAATGATGTCAGCGAGCTTGGCAATCAGTTGGCGAATATCATTGTCTGTGTACAGCCTCGTGTGGAGAGCGCGCACTACGATGCCGGAAGACCTGCCATTATAGACCGGATAGTGTTCAACAATCCGGACAATGTGGAGACGAATCTGCTGGTAGTGGAGCAGACCGAGAGACAGGACCGAATAGATATGTTGAGGGATGTCTTAGCGACAGATTATGATACCATGCGCAGTAAGTATGGGATATCTCTGGAACTGCGGGAAGCATGGCCCGGCTGGATGCCTGCCCCCGGCACGACACAGACGTCTGCGGGAACTCTTCGTACGAATCTGCTGGACGAAAGTGACGGACTTACGGCATATGTATTTGAGAATTCCAGCATGACCGGCGCGGGAGCCGGAACGGGACTTAATTATGAACTGGCGAAGAACATCATGTCAGTGACGAATCTGACACCGGCCAGGGCACAGGACCGTATTTACGACATGGAAGTGAAGGTCTATGCAGAGGATAAGATAGCAGACGGCAGCCCGATCATTACTATGACAGGAACGGTAACGGAATAACAGGAGAATCCGGAAGGAAGCGTAAGAACCATGAAGATACGTGGCAGAGACTTCAAATTACATAAACAGACAGACGATAAGGGCTCGGCAATGGTCGTAGTGATCATAGCTATGGCCTTTATCGGCATTTTAGCCAGTGTTTTGATGTATATGTCCTTATTGAACTATCAGATGAAGGCAAATAACCTGCAGGCGAAGGACAACTTCTATTCGGCAGAGACAGTGCTGGATGAGATCCGTGTCCATATGGAAGAGCAGGTGTCCGCGTCCCTGGGAGATGCCTACACGCAGATTCTGGTGAACTATGATGACACTTCCGTATCCGAGAAGGAGAGTAAGCTCCGTTATGCGTTCTTAAGCAGTATGCAGAAGGCGTATCAGTGCAGTGATACCGCTAGCTTAAATTACTATGATCTGAAGAAACTGTTTGACAGTCTGTCACCGGAAGTGAAGGAAAATACAGTGTTGCAGACCGGTGACGGAGTCAATTCCTATACAATACGGATGGTGGACGGCGCCGAGCAGATGACGGGCACAAACGGCTCCGGAGATGCGGTGAGCGATCTGCCTAAGGGACAGCTTACCCTGTTCACGGACGGATTATCTTTTCAGAAATTAAAGGTGACTTATACCAATGATAATGGTTATGTCTCTGTGATCCAGACGGATATCCGTGTGAAAATGCCGGATATGAGCTTTGCACAGGCAGTAAGCCTGCCTTCACTGACCGGCATGTCACTGGTGGCGCAGAAGAATATTCAGGTGGTAGCGGAGAGCGGCAAATTAAGCGACGCGAAGATCGCCGGAAGCTTCTATGCGGACAAGGTACTGGTGGGGAATGAGGATGATACAAACAGTGCAAATGTGACCCTGACCCTGGCAGAGCCAACAGGTGAGGAAAATGATGATAAGCGTATGGTAGCGGCTACAGAACTGTATCTGGGGAAGGGCGCGAAACTGGAATCCGACAGCTATGGAGAACTGTGGGCAGGCAAGATCACCATGCACGGAGCAGCGACATCTACCGGCAGCGCGAATATGAATTTCAAGGGAAATGATGTCTATGTAGCGGGAGATCTGCGTATAGACGGCGCAAATAATAATTTTACCGCAGGCAGTCTGGTGGATGAGAATTACTCCGGACAGTATATAGGCTTCGGCACCGGGGAGAACGGGGACAGCAGTGCCATCGTAGTCAACGGTACCGGAACGGATATTGATTTGAGCGGTCTGATCAATCTGACTCTGGCAGGTAATACCTATATTGCCACGAAAACTGCTAAGGATAATCTCACCGGGGCGGATGGGAATCTCAATGGCAGTGCCTCTGACCGCAAGGATATCCTGATGGGGCAGTCCATTGCAGTCAAAAGTGACCAGCTGGCATATCTGGTACCGGCAGATCTGGTAAAACAGCGTTCTAATCCCGTGACTAAGGAGCAGGCAGATACTATGGGGAATACGGCAGTTGATTTTAATGCTGCCAGCAGTATGCTGGGCGGTAACAGCCTTGCTTCCTATGGTATTACGAAGTTTATTACGAACGGTAGCAGCGACAGTCAGGGTGTACGTACTTTTTATAAGAGATTAAACAGCAAGATCACCATTGTGTATTATTACGTGTCCTTTGACAGCTCCACCCAGGCGGGGAGAGAAGCTGCCAACCGGTATTTTCAGGATTATTATAAGGTAAATAAGAGTACCATGGATGCCTATGCCAGCATCTACACCGATGGCATCAAGATCCGTAACCAGAGTGCCGGTGCCTATATCATGCACCTGGCAGGTAATGTGGTGATGGCCGACAAGGATCAGACCACAGGCAGTTACAGTAGCAACCTGCAGAATGCCACATTAGGCAGTGATCAGAGCAACATCGGCTACAAGCAGCAGCTGGCAGCCGATGATTCCAAATTCAAGGCACTCTGTAAGAAGCTGATCGATGGCTATGAGCAGCTTACTCCTTCCGAAAAAGCGGATACAGCCAATGTATATAGCAATCTGGTAAATACGGACGCGATCACAAGCTTTACCGGTGTGGTCCGTGGCGCGGGACTGGTCGTTGATACAGAGAAGTATTTTGAAAGTAGTGCTTATCCGAATTGCAAGGCAGTCATCGTATATGGTGATTATACCTATCCCGAAGCAGGACATCCGGATTTCAAGAATGGTATCATTATCGCGACAGGCGATGTGAAGATACAGGATAGTAAGGAATTTAACGGTGTGATCCTGGCAGGTGGCGATATCCTGTTAGGACAGAATGTGAAAGTGACACCGGACAAGGAAGCAGTGCTTCGTGCGCTGACCTATTCCAAGGAGGTTACGGGCTCCGGCGGCGGTCAGAAGGAATATCATGTGGTGGATTTCCTGATCGGCGGCGAAGGTTACCTGCAGAATAACAATAAGACCTACCTGAACAGCGATATTAATTTAGGAGACCTGATCGTATATGAGAACTGGCAGAAACAATAAAAACGGTGGCTTCTCCCTGGTGGAGCTCATCATCGTCGTCGCTATCATGGCAATCGTGGTGGGAGTCATTGGATTGTCTGTGGGAACACTCACCGGAAGAAAAACTGCAAAATGTGCGGATGAGATCGTTTCGACCCTGGAGAGAGCAAGAGTGCTGACCCTTGGGAAAGAACAGAACCAGGTGGAGTTTGTGCTGCTGCAAGATAGCAGCACCGGCGAGTACCGGGCACGGGTCTATCAGGGGGGAAACATCGTTTCGGATAGAATCGTGGGGAAGGAGCCCATCACAATACAAGTATATTTTGATGATGATTCCACTCCCTACAATCTGTCACAATTAAAAGGTACATTACCTTATGCGTCCGCAACCGATGGACTGCATCTGGTGTTCAATAGAGCATCGGGAGCTTTTGAAGAGAAGACCTGCGCTGCCGCAGATGTGGTAAAGGACTATTGTAAGAAAATTGTGATCAGCAACGGAACAAGAACGATAACAATCACAACAGTCGGCAGAACCGGAAAAATCCTGAAGAAATAAGGAGGTTGACTATGCGTATCGGAAAAAAAGGATTCACTCTCGTAGAAGTGATAGTGTCTCTGGCAATCATGACCATTGTGGCAGGATCTGTGGGCGCCTTTATCGTCGCAGGCAACAATTCCTACCTGCGGGGGAATAAGGAGCTGACCCTGCAGGAAGAAGCACAGCTTGCAGCGAATCAGATGATCGACCTGATCATTGATGTGGAGAAGGATATTAATTTCACACCGGATCATACCGGCACAGCAGTGGATCTGGACGGCAACACCGCCAAGGATGCAGCCGGCAATGAGATCACCACAGCCCATGTCAGCGAACTGCGCCTGGTCAATAACGAGAATACCTATATGATCCGCTGGCAGGGAACTGCGTCAGGGGACTATGCAACTGCGAATCAGGTATACCTCTATGAAGTGAAAAATACAACGGATGCGGACGGCAATCTCGTCGTAGGAGATCCCACCACCGCAACTCCGGCACTTATGGCAGAACATGTCACACGCTTCAGCGTAGACTTAAGCCAGGTGAAGGACAAGCGGAAAGTTATCCTGAATATGACCTTCACTTACCAGGACAGAAGCTATGACATCGCAGAGACCATTAAGCTTAGAAATGACCTGGAGAAGGCTGGAACCGCGTACGCATGGATCAGCGCTCTGACTATTGATCCTCCCAGTGCAACATTACCTCAGGGCAAGATACAGCAGTTTACCTATAATCTGAGCGGTGACGCAGAAGCAGTTGCCAAGGGCGTTACATGGAGCGTTTCCTATGCTTCCGGGGCTAATTGTAAGAGTACGATCAATCAGGATGGTATTTTAAAAGTAGATGATGAGGAAACTATCGGCACGAATGTGCTGGTGGTAAAATGTACTGCAAAAGCAGATACGAGTATGGTGGCATATGCATATGTGACAGTAGAAGAGAGATTGATAGACTCCATTTCCATAACTCCTAAAGATGTGGAGGTAGTCCGCGGCAAGTCACAGGCTTTTGAGTGTACTCTGACCGGTAAAGAATCTGCTGTGGCACAGGGGGTAAAATGGAAAGTGACTTATGCGGATGGCAGCACTACTACATTTTCTACCATGCCGAATGTTAGTGACCTGATTAATACGTTGAATATCAGTAAGTCGGAAAGCATCGGTGTAAAGGTATTGAAAGTTACCTGTATGGCAAATGCGGACACAACTAAGTCGGATTCTGCGTATGTTACAGTGACGGCGGTAGCAGGACAATTCCAGGCGGAACTGATCCGAAATGTAATGAAGCCTTATTCCTACACGGAGAACGGCATTAAAAAAATGGGATGGAGTGTAGATTTGGAGTGTCTGACTGCATGGGCGGATTATGATGTGTATCCTCAGATCGTGAACTGGGAAGTATTGGAGGATGGAGTCCCAAATCCGAAGGGCTATAGCTTTGAAGATACGACTCCTGCTTCCAGATATAAACAGCTGTTAAAGTGTAGCAACAATATTAATAAGACGATCACAGTACGTGCAACTGTAAAATTATCAGCTACCATTACAGTGCATCCTGAAGTAACAGTGGACATTCCAAATCTGCTGACCATTGACAGTTCAGACAAGCCATACATCGACGGTAATCAGTTTGTCCTGTCACGTAACAGTATGGTGACTTGTACGTTGAAAAATTATTCCGGAGATATGAGTAAAGTTACCTGGAAGATTACCAATGATATTGAGGAAGGTCTGGCACAGAGTAATCCTGTGAAGGATAATTTCGGTGGCGAAGTTGGACTGAGTAGGAGAGTAGGGTTTAGTAGAAACATTACAAGTGATGGACTGGGCGATTATGAAAGCGACTTAGTCATTGATAAAGCAGTGACCGGATTCGCAGATTCAGAAGTAGATTATGCAGCCACACGAAGCGTATTTCCCACGGCTAAAGGTGAAACAGTCGGAGTGTATGCAAAGTGGTATATTAACTGGAAAGAGGAACATGTTCTCACACTTGCAGCTTTTGACGACAACGATAATGAAATTGCATCCACATATCTGTTGATTCCCAGATGTACTTTTTATTTCTCGGAAGGTAATCGTTATTATAATCTGAATAAGAACGATTATAAGCACGATGGATGGCAGAATGGTGTATACGATAAGAAGGTATATGTTGATCTATATGGATTTGAAACAGGTCAGGGAGCATTTAAGACTGGTGATAAAGGACTGAAGGTTATAGGCAGCCTTGTAGCTGGAGGAACGGAGACACTAAAATCCGGAACATATATTGATCCGAATATTCACTGCGATACCAGAGTAAATGATAAAAATGAAACGGTATTTACTTATATGATTCATCTCTATATTGATAGAGAGGAAAAGAATGATACTTTATTTGTGACCTTCAGCGATAGTCGTGTCAAGGGAGACAGCGGTGAGGAAGGTGGACATGTATCGTATCAGAAACCGGAAAGAGCATTAACAATCTTTTGGAGATAACATGAAGAAGAACTTGAAGCACAACACAAAAAAGTACATAGCAGGAATCCTCACCATAGCTTTGGCAGCCGGAGTCTGCCAGAGCTATGGCTCTATGGAAGTAAGTGCACAGGAGATGACACTGCCCGGCATCGAGAAGCTGGTACAGGATACAGTAGCATCTTCGGACGGAACCTTCCACATTTTAGAGATCGTACCTTCCAAATCGGACGCTTCCATCGGATATCTGATCGGTGGCGAGGAACCGGTATCTGAAGGACGTAAGCTTTCGGAGCTTCCGGCAGCATCGGAGCGATCATCTGCCATGGCTGCGATCAGCAGTAGCAGCCTGGGGGATCTCACAGGAAGCGATGGTCCGGTAAGCTTTTCCACTTATAGAGAGGGAGGAAGCCGGACTGAGGAGATCCGTGGCTCTTTTGTGAAAAATACGGAGAATAACGGTAGGTATACCTATGCACAGACGGAACCGGTGTATAGATTGTATACAGCGGGAGACAACAATGAACGTTATGATCGGTATAGTGTGATTGAGGTTTCCGGAACTTCTAACGAGAACAAGCAGAGTGTATCTCCTGTATTTTCTAAAGTGTCCGGTGTTACCGGAGGAAATCTGGAAATGACCATCGGTGATGCGGCGGATGCACTGACAGCTCTGGCACCTGCGAGATATGCACTGACTCCGTACGATAAGAATTCCAATGGTAGTATGAACAATATTATTACCATTGATTTTAAGGCAGATAATTATGTCGGTAGGGAAGTGTATACCAAGACCGCGGATGATGTATACACTTACCGTGGTAAGGTGGTATATGGCAGCAATCTGCCTGAGGGATATGCTATCCAGAGCACTGCCATAACCTCCGAAAATCCTTCCGAAGCGTCAGAAAATTTGGAAGAGGTGACGACTGCGGAGAGTTCGGGACTGGTAACAGCAGCATCTGCATCCGGGAATGACGCGGCAGCGGGATCCGGTAATGAGATGCAGACCTTCAGCGTACAAAGCACATCCGGAAATGATATTGAGACTTCCGAACAAAGGATAATGACAGCTTCTGATCCTTCATCCGAACAGAACAAGAATCTCTATATTTTGAATATGGCCAACACCACACCTACTCTATGGGCAACCTGGATAGAAAATCCGGATGGAACGGGAAGTTATACACTGAATACTCTTGCGGATAGCTATTTTGTGCAGTTCAAGGAAAACACCTCCGCTGATTATTATGTGTCTAAAGTGTTATTATCCAGCGGTAATGGGGACTACAAACTGAGCGATTCTTATCAGAGAAATGATAACGGTAAATATGTGCTGGAAAGCAGTGGTACTATGCAGGTTTCTCTTCGAGGAGAACCAGGCTTCGACGCATCAAACAGCTATGACTTTATCGGTGATAATGCGAAAGATGCGTTGGATACCGTAGCATATGACGGTGGTTTCTACAATAAAGAATGGTTCAAGAAGCAGGTCCTGAATCTGTCCGGCACCAGCCGGTATGAGAGCGGCAGCCCTTCCGGTACTGGCGAAGATATTGATCAACTGAAGATTGAAGTGACAACTTTGACAGTGGAGGAACTGGCAAAACTGGTGAATCCGGGGGAACAGGCTTATTATGGCGTAGATCTGGACAATGTGGATCTGATCTATCTGTCCGGAAAGGGGACTTATACGAAGATAGATGATTCTACGGTAAGCAAAGAGTCCAAAGCAGCGGTTGCAAGATATATTGCGATGAAAGCTTTTGGCATCATTGATGATAAGGGAACACGTTCGGATTCTGCCAGAGTTCCTGTTATCATGGACTATAGTTTTTATACCGATAATGTAAGTGTAAAAAATAGGGAACTTGCCAATCTAGCACTGACATTGCTGAGAGTATCCGATACAAATACAAAGCTTGCGGAGTCTATTGCAAACAAAGACAAAGACAGCTTTTGGACAAAGGAGTTAAAAGAAAAAGGTTATATTAAAAATGTAAATGAAATTATCCGGGTTGCAGGAAAAACGGCAGGTCAGGAAAATTCCGATAATTTGACTCTTGATAACCTGAAAGAATTCCTGACAGAAAATGTTTATTTGTATAATAACAGTAATACAGCGTATGTGGCTTCGGATTATCTGACAGATATTTCGGGAACGGCTACAAGAGCATGGATCTACAGTGCTGTGCTGAAAGAGATTCAGTATGAGAATTTCCTGGCGGAAAAGAATGGGAACACTTCCACTCAATTGGAAGAAAAAATCACAAAAGCATCCATTACAAGATACATTCTGAACTGGTATATGCACAGAGTGACGGTGAAATCTGAGATTACGGTATTGGATTTGGAACCATGTTATGATTTTAATGCCGATCTGGACAAAACCATTAAAAAATTTATGGGAATGACAGATACCTATACCGGCAAGATCAATATCCGTAAAATGGCATCCGCAGAGTTTATCGGTAAAATAGAGGATCTAAATGAACAGTATGATATGATTTATCTTGGTGCAAAGACCGGGACGATGAACACAGAAAATGGGAAAACGAAATATAATGATACTACAATGAATGGTCTGATTTATTCTCATGTGGGAGATTATTATGACTATTCCGGTGAAAGCTACAATGATCAGCACAGATTGCAGGATGCGTCATTGAATCATAAGATCAATGATAATAGTGATGATAAAAACAACAAGTCAACAACATATCGTGGTCCCGGTAATGACATGAATTCCACGAAATATAAGGAATTATTACAGTATGTACAGGCCGGGTATCCCGTGGTAATTGCGGATGTATTTTTGAATGATGCCAAGAATGCTGCATCTACAAACACTATGGATAAAAATTCCTATTTTTATCAGTTTGTACAGCAGATTGTGTCAGCTAAGGATGCAAAAACCGGCGAGTATCTCTATTGGCAGAAGAATGTATTTGCGGAGAGCCAGTTATTGGAGGCGTCTTCTGATCTTGAGGAACGTCAACGCAGATTCTGTAATTATTTGAATTTGTCTAAGCTGTCCGTGGACTGGGTAACAAATATCTCCGGCGAACGTCCTTATCCGGAGGAACTGTCCTATGGTGACAACAAGAATGATTCAAACCAGACGTATCTGTCTGCGATTGATGGTAAGTATCAGCTACAGTATATATTTACCTTGGACAATAGAGTCGCTTCATCGGTAACAGCTTCTTATGATTGTAAGTTGTTTGTTGATAAGAACTCTGATGGACGGTTCCTCGGATCAGATTCTATTGGCAATCATAGCAGCAATTCAGAGGAACTGACCGGAATCAATGTATATATTAGGAACGGTGATGCATGGAATAAAGTAGAGCCGATCAATAACAATGGTTCTGTACATTATGAATTGCGTACCGGAAATGTATATAAAGTAATGCGGCAGCTGCCGGATGATTATGTGGGTGTCATACCATGGAAAATTGTATTTTATGATAATGCTGATCCGTTGGTCAGAACTGCAAAATCCGGATATACTGCTGTGCAAGTGCAGGGAGAACGCAAAAAGATCAGGATTTTACAGTTAAAATCGGATAATGGAAATAATTGGGATCTGAAATACGATGGTACATTTCAATCTTATATAAGTAATCTTAAGGACTGGGATGTTCAGGTAGACAGTGTATCGGTAATTGAGCTGTTACGAGATAGATTGCATATTTATGATTATAATATCAGTGATACAGATATAGAGAATTGTTATGTGAAGTCTTATGAATATTTTCAGACCTATGATATGCTGATTTTAGGATTTGCAGATAGTTACCGGTTCGGTTATGATTATCGGTGGTATGATGTGTCAGAAAGTCAGAAGGATGGTCATACCAATTTATATACGGACAAACTAAGTGGTGCCAGAAAAAATCTGGCGGTAGGCCGGGCAGTACGTGACTATATAGAGTCCGGAAGAAGTGTATTATTTACACATGATACCACGTCATATATCAATGATATGTATAGCAGGCGACAATATAACGATAACGGAACCGCTGAGAGTAACGATAACGGATGGTACTGGGGATATGAATTCAATAAGACCATCCGGGCTTCCGTAGGTCTGGACAGATACGGAGAACTGAAGGAATACTATCAGCAGATGGTGGACTGGGCTCCAAACGATACCGAGAGACAACACTACCAGAAATATCTGGATACTTTGAATACGTATCAGTATGATACTCTCAAGATACCAAATACAGACATTAACCTGAATCAGAAGGAAGGGCTTACGAAATACACGGTAACTCGATTCCTGAGGAAACAGTTGGATAGTTTACAAGGCAATAAGTCCTATAAGGGCAGTCTTTTCCCTGTAAATAATGAGTTATTATATGATGCCGGATTTAGGGGAAAGTATTGGGATGCCGGATGGAATAAGGCCAGCTACATGCTGAAAGGAGATTACTGTTTGGAAGGTGCTTCCCCACCGGCTCTGAAAGCGACACAGGTGAATGAAGGACAGATTACGCAGTATCCTTATTTGATCTCTAAAGACGAAATAAAAGAAATCAATCAGCGGAAGAGCCTGAAGGTAAATTCAACGCATTATCAGTGGTTGCAGCCCAATATGGAATTGGATCGTGATGGTGATGGAAGAAGTGATATTGTAGTATGGTATTGTCTGTCGGATATTTATGACTCAAATGTTCAGTCTACCAATATTTACAGCATTTGTCCCAATGATGTCGTAAATAATTATTACATTTATACTATGGGTAATGTTACCTATTCCGGAGCAGGTCATTCCAGACCGAATGAGGGTGCGGAGATGAAACTTTTCGTCAATACGATCATTGCAGCATATAATGCCGGTGTATCAGCACCTCGCATATCGTTCAGGGATGATAATGGCTACGACAAGGAATCCATCTATGTGATCAGTGATCCTGCGAACAACATGATCCTGAAGGCGGCAGATCAAGGTAACATCAGATCCACCGATGCAGGAGATGCGGTCAGTGTGAAGTTCGTAGCGGAAGATGATAATATCTTAAGTGGTAACCCGCAGATCTGCGTAGAATTCTACAGATCCGCCGATACGGCTGCCGATGCCAAGACAGTGGAAGGAATCACCGAAAAGGTAGTTCCGCTGAATGTGTCTTCTGTAAAAGATACTTCGGGTAATGCCGTAGCAGTTCAAAACGGCCACTATGTGGTGGGCAACAACCTGACCTACACCGTGACTTATCCGTTGTCGGAGATGGGATTGTTCAACGAGAATTCCGGTGTTGTCAAATCCGATGCCGAGGCGATGAAAGTATACGTTCGGGTCTACACTATGTTTGAAAACGGTTCAAAAACCACTCCCGCTAATACCGACAGCATCACCATCAGCGCCCAGGAGCTGTTCGAACTGGATTAATTTTACTGATATCCATAAAAAATAGTTCTATACAAGAATAGTTCTGTACAAAAATAATCCTATGCAAAAGTAATATTGCACAAAAAGCAGAGTTGTGAGAAATAGCCAATTTCCACAGCTCTGTTTTTGTGTAGTTTTTCAGCACTTGTTTTGCCGGATTCCCTTGCAGAATGGATACCTCTGTGATATAGTAAGTTCATCTATAAAAAGTCTGTATAGATAAGATTTCAAAGATACCATATATCAGGATAGCATCATATATGGTCATCATTTTATCGCACCCTGTGTGCAGTTCGAGGCATATCGCCGTGAAATTCACTTTTTACAATTTAAGAGGAATGAGCAGGAGAGGAGTATTTATTGGAACTGAATGATATTGTAACGAAGAATTTTGAAAGTTATGCGGATGTAGCAGCGGATATAGTGAATGCATTACTGCATGAGGGAGCTGTGGTGGTGACCGGCGAGGAGATGCTTACAGCTGCAACGGAGAGTCTATATGCAGACAGCACGAATACATTGCACAATCAACTGGAAGATGTCGCAAAATACCATGTGACAGGCGGAATGCCAAGAGCCTTGTATCTGTTTGCAAATCAGACGAAAGTGGATAAAGGCATGATACTGCGTAAAGCGGGATACATTGGCGGAGAATACCGCAGGCAGTACGAGAAACAGAATCACGGATTATATCCGGTGATAGAACTGGTGCTATATTGGGGGATGGCACGGTGGAAGGCGAGTAACAATTTGCGACAGTTAATAGACGGTGGCAAAGGCAAGATTGCAGAGACTACATGGAAATATGTAGATGATATGCAGCTTCACGTGTGGGAAATGCGATATCTCCCGAAGGAGATCCGCGAACGTTTTCATAGCGATATGCGCATTGTGTTGGATTATCTTGCAGAAGGTAACGCATATCGTTCAGACCGAAAAGTAATTCATAAAGAAGCTACTATCAAAATGCTACGGGTATTGTCCGGAGATAAAAACGTGGATGATACCGAAGAAATATTAAAAGGATTAGATATTGCAGAGGAGGATGAGATTAGCATGTGTGAATTGTTTGACCAGTATACGAGACGGGGAATTTCCAGGGGAATTATTATAATGTGTAAAGATTTTAATGCCACCTATGAAGATACGTTGCAGAAATTAAAGAATAAACTCAATATTTCAGAAAAGGAAGCAGAAGAACAGATGAAGCTTTATTGGTAAAAAGATATTGACTTTTAATTCTTACTATGCTAAATATATACTATACCTACTGGAACAGTAGGAATATAGAAAATGGTATTAACGTCGATGGCTTTTGACCACGACATTATACATAGGCATAGGAGGAGAAAAAGATGGCATTTGCAGCAGAGACCATATGTGTCCAGGGAAGTAATGAGAGAAGGGATCCGTTTGGAGCCATCAGCATGCCCATCTATCAGAATGCAGCGTATGCGCATCCGGGACTGGGGCAGAGCACAGGATATGATTATTCCCGTTGCGGTAATCCTACCAGAGATGAAGTGCAGAAGACGGTTGCCCTCTTGGAGCAGGGAACGGAGGCTTTGGCGTTTTCTACCGGTATGGCAGCGATCACTGCACTGATGGAGATTTTTTCTCCCGGGGATCATCTGATTGCTACGGATGATCTGTATGGCGGTACGTTGAGACTGTGGAACACGATCAGCCATAAGAACGGAATATCGGTAGATTGTGTGGATACTTCAAATGTGGAGACCGTGAAAGCGGCGATCCGTCCGGAGACGAGGGCAATTTATCTGGAGACTCCGTCCAATCCTATGATGAAGGTCGCAGATATTGGGGCAATCGCAGAGTTGGCACATGCGCATGGCTGTCTTCTGATCGTTGACAATACCTTTTTATCACCGTATTTTCAGAAGCCGCTTACCTTGGGAGCGGATGTTGTAGTGCACAGCGGTACGAAATATCTGGAAGGACATAACGATACGTTATCCGGATTCCTGGTGGTAAAGGATGACGCCCTGTACCAGCAGCTGAACAATATTTATAAGACGACAGGTGCCTGTCTCTCCCCGTTTGACAGCTGGCTGTTACTCAGAGGTATCAAGACACTGGCAGTCCGTATGGAGCAGCATCAGAAAAATGCCCTGGCGATTGCACACTGGCTGGAACAGAGACCGGAAGTGGAGAAGGTATATTATATCGGTCTGGATTCGAGACCGGATAAGGCTCTGATCGACAGACAGTGCAGCGGATATGGCGGAATGATCTCATTCCGGTTGAATTCCCCGGAAAAAGCTGTTAAAATCTTGGAGAGCGTTAAGCTGATCCGTTTTGCGGAGAGTCTGGGAGGCGTGGAAAGTCTTTTGACTTATCCGATGAAGCAGACCCATGCAGATGTACCGGTAGAGGTGCGGGAAGCTTTGGGAGTGGATGAGAAGCTTTTGAGAATGTCCGTAGGTATTGAAAATATTGATGATCTGCTGGCAGATTTAGAGCAGGCCTTTGCTTAGTGTGGGTGTAACCTGGTATACATAGTAGTTCAGCCAGCTGCGTTGAAGATTTCCACAGGATGACGCATCGGAAAGGACGGAAGTGCTTGAAAATTTGCAGATTTTGAGAAAGGTATGGTTAGCTGTATGACTACATACAATTTTGATGAAATTATAAATCGTAAGGGAACAAACTGCCTGAAATATGATTTTGCGGTGGAGAGAGGAAAGCCGGCGGATGTGCTGCCTCTGTGGGTGGCGGATATGGATTTCCCGGTATCCGAAGAGATCTCGAAAAGTCTTCATGCTGCGGTAGAACATGGAATCTATGGCTATACCCAGCCGAAGGATGCTTATTACAATGCTGTGATGAACTGGATGGAGAGGAAGCATAATTGGAAGACAAAGCGGGAATGGATCGTGAAGACTCCGGGTGTGGTATTTGCTCTGGGCGCAGCGGTGAAGGCATTTACTGATCCGGGAGATGCGATACTGATTCAGAATCCGGTGTATTATCCGTTTACTAATATTATCCGAGACAATAACCGAAAAGTAGTAGATAATACGTTGGTATATCATCCGGTTACGGAGCGGACGGTAGTGTCAGTAACGACAGATGATGCTTCCGAACAGCAGATTAACAACGTTGGTACTGTCAGTCCGGCATATCAGATTGATTTCGAGGACTTTGAACGCAAGATAGAACAGGAACATGTAAAACTCTTCATTCTGTGCAATCCTCACAACCCGGTAGGCAGAGTATGGACGGTAGAGGAACTGCAGAAGCTGGGAGAGATCTGCCTGCGCCATCATGTGATCGTGGTCAGCGATGAAATTCACCACGATTTTGTCTATCCCGGTTACGAGCATACAGTGTTCGCCAACGTAGATCCCCGTTTTGCGGAGTTTACCGTGACCTGTACGGCACCCAGCAAGACATTTAACCTGGCTGGCTTACAGATCTCCAACATATTTATTCCGAATGAAAATCTGCGTAAGGCATTCAAAACAGAAATTGACAGAACCGGTTATGATGAGCCCAATGCCTTAGGAGTGGTGGCATGTGAGGCAGCTTACCGTGCAGGAGAAGACTGGCTGGATCAGTTAAAAGCTTATTTGCTTAAGAATCTGAATTTCTTACGGGATTTTTTGCAGGAGAAGCTTCCGCAGATTCATCTGGTAGAGCCGGAAGGCACTTACCTCGTATGGCTGGATTGCAGTGAACTGGGAATCACCGGTAAGGAGCTGGATCAGTTCATTGTGGACAAAGCAGGACTTTGGCTGGACGGAGGATCCATGTTCGGACCCAGTGGAGCAGCTTTTCAGCGCGTGAATATTGCCTGCCCCCAAGCTACGCTGGAACTTGCCTTGAATAAGTTAAAAGCAGCGGTAGATAATTTGAAATGAGGATTCGAGCGATTTCGCGAGACCGTTCCGGAGCATGATATCTGCTGACAGACACGTAAGACCATTCCGAAGAATGATATATATTGACAGATGAATATTCTTGCGTCAAGAAACCGTGATTCCGTTGTGGTGGAAACCTGCATTCTGGACACGGAAACCACCTTTGCTTGATTATCTTTTACAAGAATAGCACCAGAGTCAAGTCCAGAACCGCTTTGCAGAGCGTTAACCGGATTACCTTGGTGAGATTTTTTGTATCCTATATACTTGCTAATCGGTTACTTGAGCACTAGACATCAGGAACATCCAAGCAGGAATATTCAAACAGATTTACAAGACTGTTCCGGAGAGTAAATATATTGACAGATTCGCGAGACCGTTCCGGAGAGTAAATATATTGATAGAGTCGCGAGAGCGTTCCGGAGAGTAAATATATTGATAGATTCGCGAGACTGTTCCGGAACAGGATAATATTGCCGGATATATGGTATATTTTTACATTCTTGTCCATATACTGTAACATATCAGGCCATTCATGATAGATTATGATAGTTCCTACGGAACCTGTGATCCCTGATGAATGGTCATGCTTTATCGGATCACGCGGTAGGAATCTTGATCCGCAGATCCATAGGATTGCCATCAGGAAAGGAGCACACAGTATATGCCAAGAGGACAGAGAAAATCCCTGGAGGAAAAGATCCAGGCGAAGCAGGAGTTGATCAATGCGTTAAACATTCGCATAGAATCAGAACAGCGTGAGTTAGAGGAACTGTTTGAACAGAAGAGGCGCAAGGAACTGGAAGCGGTGAGTGACATCATCGAAGATGCCGGTCTGGCACCGGAGGAAGTCACGGAAGTCTTACAACAGTATATTGAGAGCCGCAGAGCAAATGCATCATAATTGCTTATAGTGGTTTCATCAGAAGGACCGGACGAACCGGTCCTTTTTACGTATGGAAATATTGTGTAATGATCTGCTGCACCTGATCCGTGGAAATGGGGCACTTGCTTGTCTCATAAGTGGTGATCAGCTGCATGGATGGGAAGATTCCGTTATAGCAGTAGGTTTTCAGTTTATTACAGGCAGTATCACAATAAGGCGCATTATCCATCATGCCGAAATGCTCCCAGTAGAAGATTTTATTCGTAACCGGATGCATAATTGTAAAATCCGGATAAGCCGTGAATTCTTTTAATGGCAGCGCCGCTTCATATCGATAGGGAATATGGTTGGTATAGAGCAGATTCGCAATGATGACTTCTGATTTTGAACGGACTTTATGCCCGGCCAGCGTAGTATGGATCAGATGCTCCGGATGAGAAGAATTGGTTTCATAGCTCTCCGCGCACCATTTCTGCGCAGACACAGGAAGCTTGTCCTTCGCAAAATATCCTTGCAGTAATGGGGAATAAGGGGAGGAGTCTGTCAACAAGTCGGTGGACTTTTCTCTTGGAAGCGTGGAGGATAATTTCTTTTGATATGTTTCAATAAATGCTATTTCTTCTGAAATTTCATGCAGCATAAGCTTGTAGTATTTCTTTAATGCAAGAGCTTGCGCCAGTTCCTTTTGAGATTTCTGAAGATACTTTCTAGTACCGTCCTTCAGATAGAACCAGTCGATATAGGTCCCTTTGTTACGACAATAGGATATACTCCCATCTGGTAGTTTACTTACTTCATTAAGAAGAAAATTCTTCTTTTTCAACAGATGTTCTTTTCGATGTATTAATTCTGCGTAATTAATTGTAGTACCTCCTTTAAATGTTAAATGCATGGAATTCTGGAAGAATTATCCAACTGAATAGAAAGATTTACAGATGCGCTTAGTATAACTTGCTTTGAGAAAATAGTCAAGGAAAATAAATTCCTGAAAAAAGCTATCAAAAGGCTGTAAATGGTGGAAAAAGGTTCTGATTTATGATTAAAAAAAGGAGATTTCCTGAAAAAATGTCAAAAATAAATAGAATGGTGGAAAAAAAGCTGTTTAAGGCACAAAATTCCACCAAAAGTCGCTAAAACAGACAAAATGGAGGAAATCAAAAAAGGGACGAATAGGATGAAAATGGGGGGGGAATCAGAAAATGAGACGAATAGGATGAAAATGGAGGTGCAGGGGCGACGGTAGCGAGTAGGAACGAAGAGGTGATGGGAACGACAACTAAGAAGCCTTAAGCTATGGTCAGAAAGGGAGTAAATCCGGAACTTATAGGCTGATAGAACAAAAAGAAATATTAAAAACACCCGCAGCAGGGGTTCTGCGAATCCCTGCTGCGGGTGTAGCCACCGCCACATATCAAAAATAGTTTCTTTATTCCACTCCCTCGCCCTTTTTCAGGTTCTTCTGGGCGGTGGAGAGCATGAGCTTGATGCGGTTGAGCTGGTTGACTTCGCTGGCGCCGGGATCGTAGTCGATGGCCACGATATTGGAAGCCGGATAAGCCTTCCGCAGGGCTTTGATAACGCCCTTGCCTACGACGTGGTTCGGCAGGCAGCCGAAGGGCTGGGTACATACGATGTTTGGTACGCCTTCCTTGATCAGTTCCACCATCTCACCGGTCAGGAACCACCCCTCACCGGTCTGGTTGCCGATGGATACGATGGGCTCCGCATAGGAGACGATCTTGTAGATGCTGGTGGGTGCATCGAAATGCTTACTTTGCTCAAATGCCTTCACGGCAGAACCGCGGAGGATATGCTCGATCGCCCAGATGCCCAGTGCGGAGATCTTCGCGGTCTTTTTGCTGGTGCCTAAGTGCTCTGCCTTGTAGATCTGGTTGTAGAAGCAGTACAGCATGAAGTCGATCAGGTCGGGAACCACAGCTTCCGCACCCTCGCTCTCTAACAGCTCCACCAGGTGATTATTGCCGGCAGGAGAGAACTTCACCAGGATCTCACCGACCACGCCGACGCGGGGCTTCTGGATATCCAGTACCGGAATCGCATCGAAATCCCGGATGATCTCGGTACACATCCTGCGGAACCTGCCTATGCTGATATGCTTCGCAGATACGAAATCCTGTACCTTCTTAAGCCATTCTCTGTGCAGGGCATCCACGGAACCAGGAGTTGCTTCATAAGGACGCATCCGGTAGACACAACGCATGAAGATATCACCGAACTCGGCACCTACTGCTGCACGTAGCATAAGATCTGCATTCAGATGGAAGCCGGGATTGCTCTCGATACCCGCCAGGTTCAGGGAGATGACAGGGATCTGCTCCATGTCTGCCTTCTTCAGGGCACGGCGGATGAAGCCGATATAGTTCGTCGCACGGCATCCGCCACCGGTCTGGCTCATGATAATGGCGGTCTTGTTCAGGTCATATTTCCCGGACAGCAGAGCTTCCATGATCTGTCCGACTACCAGCAGGGAAGGATAGCAGGCATCGTTGTTAACGTATTTCAGACCTACATCCACGGAGTGCTTGTTGTCATTGTCCAATACGACGAAATTGTAACCGCAGGCATTGAACGCAGGCTGTAAGATCTCAAAGTGGATCGGGGACATCTGCGGACAGATGATGGTGTAGTCCTTACGCATCTCTTCGGTGAACGGTACCTTCTCAATAGCGGAAGAACGGATGGTGCGGTGCTTGCCCAGTTTCTCACGGACACGGATCGCGGACAACAGGGAACGGATACGGATACGCGCCGCACCCAGATTGTTGACTTCATCGATCTTTAAACAGGTGTAGATCTTGTCGGAGCCGGAGAGAATATCGTTCACCTGATCGGTGGTAACGGCATCCAGACCGCAGCCGAAGGAATTCAGCTGGATCAGATCCAGATTCTCTACCGTCTTCACATAGCTTGCAGCCGCATACAATCTGGAGTGGTACATCCACTGGTCAGATACGATCAGAGGACGCTCCGGTTTCGCCAGATGGGAGATGGAATCCTCGGTAAGCACTGCCATATCGTAGGAGGTGATCAGCTCGGGAATACCGTGGTTGATCTCCGGGTCCACATGATAAGGACGGCCTGCCAGCACGATACCGCGTTTGCCGGTCTGACGTAAGTATTCCAGCGTTTCTTCGCCTTTTTTCTCCATATCATGGCGCGCATTAGCCAACTCCTGCCAGCCTTTTACGCAGGCGGCAGCAATCTCAGCAGCGGGAATCTCGGTGAATTCCTTCGTCAGGGCATCCGTTACCGTTCCCAGATCTCTAAAGGACATGAACGGATTCCGGAACGTGATCTCACCGCCGGCAATTTCCTCCACGTTATTCTTGATATTCTCGGAATAAGAAGTAACGATGGGGCAGTTGTAATGGTTGTTCGCATCTTCGAACTCATTACGCTCATAGAACAGCGCAGGATAGAAGATGAACTTAATACCCTGTCGGATCAGCCAGGTCACATGACCATGAGCCAGCTTTGCCGGGTAACACTCGGATTCACTGGGGATGGACTCAATACCGAGCTCGTAGATCTTACGGTTGGAGCTGGGAGAGAGCACCACACGGTAACCCAGTTCGGTGAAAAATGTGAACCAGAACGGATAGTCCTCGTACATATTCAGTACTCTGGGGATACCTACCACACCTCTGGGAGCTTTGTCGGCATCCAGGGATTCATAGGAGAATAATCTATGTAACTTGTATTCGTATAAATTCGGTACATTGTGGGCATTCTTTTGTCCACCGATACCGCGTTCACAACGGTTGCCGGAGATGAACTGACGGCCACCGGAGAACTTGTTGATGGTCAGACGGCAGTTGTTGGTACAACCCTTACATTTTGCCATACTGGTCTCGAACTGCAGGTCGCAGATCTTCTGATAATCCAGCATGGTGGTCACGTAACCGTCCTCGTAATGCTCTCTGGCGATCAGCGCTGCACCGAAAGCACCCATGATACCGGCGATGTCGGGACGGATGGCTTGGCAGTTTGCAATTTTTTCAAAGCTGCGCAGAACGGCATCGTTGTAGAAGGTACCGCCCTGTACCACGATATTTTTACCAAGCTCTGATGCATCGGAGACTTTGATCACCTTAAATAAAGCATTCTTGATAACGGAGTAAGCAAGTCCAGCAGAGATATCCGCTACGGAAGCGCCTTCCTTCTGTGCCTGCTTTACCTTGGAGTTCATGAATACGGTACAACGGGTACCCAGGTCGATGGGATGCTCTGCGAACAGGGCAGCCTGTGCAAAATCCTGCACGGTGTAGTTCAGAGACTTCGCAAAGGTCTCGATAAAGGAACCGCAGCCGGAGGAACATGCTTCGTTCAACTGTACGCTGTCTACGGTCTGATTTTTGATCTTGATGCACTTCATGTCCTGACCGCCGATGTCCAAGATACAGTCGACGCTGGGATTGAAAAAAGCAGCGGCGTAGTAATGTGCCACGGTCTCTACTTCGCCGTCATCTAACAGGAAAGCAGCCTTCATCAGCGCCTCGCCGTACCCGGTGGAACAGGAGCGCACGATCTCCACACCCTCGGGCAGGAGAGAGTAGATCTCCTTCAGGGAACGGATCGCCGTCTTCAACGGACTTCCGTCATTGCCGGAGTAGAAGGAATATAACAGAGATCCGTCCTCACCCACCAGAGCGATCTTCGTGGTGGTGGAACCGGCATCGATACCAAGGAATGCCTTGCCCTGATAGGACTGCAGATCACCGGTCGTTACATGATGCTTACTGTGACGCTCTACGAACTCCTGATATGCAGCCTTGTCTGCAAACAAGGGCTCCATGCGTTCCACTTCAAATTCCATCTTGATATCGGAGGACAGCTTTTTCACCATATCGGACAGGCTGATGCAGACATCTTCCTTCGCATTCAGTGCGGAGCCGATGGCTGCGAACAGATGAGAGTTGTCCACATCAATGATGTGCTCGTCATCCAGATTCAGAGTACGGATAAATGCGGCCTTTAACTCAGACAGGAAATGAAGCGGTCCGCCTAAGAATGCTACATGACCGCGGATCGGCTTACCGCATGCCAGACCGGAGATAGTCTGGTTCACCACAGCCTGGAAAATAGAAGCGGACAGGTCTTCCTTGGTGGCGCCTTCATTGATCAATGGCTGGATATCTGTCTTGGCAAATACACCGCAGCGGGCCGCGATGGTGTAGAGGGATTTATAATTTTTCGCATATTCGTTTAAGCCCGAAGCATCCGTCTGAATCAGACTCGCCATCTGGTCGATGAAGGAACCGGTACCGCCGGCGCAGATGCCGTTCATACGCTGCTCCACGTTACCGCCTTCGAAATAGATGATCTTCGCATCCTCACCGCCAAGCTCAATGGCTACGTCAGTCTTGGGTGCCAGCTCCTGCAGGGAGGTAGCCACAGCTACCACCTCCTGCGTAAAAGGAACGCCTAAGTGATTGGCTAACGTCAGTCCGCCGGAGCCGGTGATCATGGGGTGCAGCTGCAATTCTCCCAACTGGTCATACGCCTTCTTAAGAAGGGCAGACAGAGTCTCCCGGATATTGGCAAAATGACGCTCATAATCTGAAAATAAAATATTGTGGTTTTCATCCAAAATCGCAATCTTGACAGTGGTAGAACCGATATCTATGCCGAGCGTTGCGTATTTTTCCTGTGAATTCATGTGATACATCCTTCCTGATAAAATGCTGTAACCACTCAGAAGGTCAATGATGAGTTACAGAATTACTTCTTAATATATGCGACTTTTCTTTCACAAAACTTTTTTCATTATACGACAAAAAAAACCATAATGCAACGAACAAAGATAAAACGCTGTCGTTAAAATTGTGTAAAGAAAAAATGAAATAAATAGGAATTCTATAAACTTTTGAACGTGCGGTTTACTTATTGTCCTGTGGATGTTACAATCTCGATAGAGAAAAAACGAATGGGTAACTATTAGAAAACGTTCCATACCGTTACAATATAGAAACGGATAGAAATGAATAGAAACGGAGAAACGACTTTATGAGTAAATTTGAAAAAAAATTCGGCAGATATGCGATCCCGAATCTGACACTGATCCTTATCTTAAGTTATGTGGCAGGATATGTAATAGAACTGCTGGGAAGTGCGGCAGGTGTGAATCTGCTGGGGTATCTGACACTGGATCCTTACCGGATCCTGCACGGACAGATCTGGAGACTGGTGACCTGGGTGATCGTGCCGCCTGCCAGTTTTGATGTTTTTACGATAATTATGCTGTACTTTTATTATAGCCTGGGAACCACTCTGGAGCGTACCTGGGGGACATACCGTTATAATGTGTATATTTTTTCGGGCATGCTGTTCACCATAATTGGAAGCTTTTTGTGTATGGGTGTGGTGTATCTGATGTATGGCAGTCTGCCTACGGAGATCGCATCCGCATATTTTTACAGTGGATCTTATGCTTTCAGCACATATTATATTAACTTGTCGATCTTCCTTGCGTTTGCAGCCACCTACCCGGATATGCAGGTGCTTTTGATGTTCGTGATCCCTGTGAAGATCAAGTGGATGGGGATTCTCGATGCAGTCTTAATGCTGTACTACGTGATCAAAGGTGGTGTGTTCACCAGATTTGCGATCATAGCATCTTTACTTAATTTTGTGTTATACTTTTGGCAACTGCACAGAAGTCGCATCTCGCCGAAACAGATGCACCGCAAGGCCCAGTTCGAGAAAAAATCAAATGCCGGACGGGCAAAAGTTACGAGACATAAATGCGCGATCTGTGGCAGGACGGAAGAGGACGATCCAAGCCTGGAGTTCCGTTTCTGCTCCAAATGCAACGGTAATTACGAATATTGCCAGTATCATTTGTTTACGCACGAACATGTGAAATAAAGATTTGTAATATCCGTTACGGCATGACTGCTCGCAGGCAATGCCGAGCGGATATTAGCAAATCGAACAGACATGAGTAAGAAGGACGAATCGTCCAGACCACGAATGGATGTACACTTTCGAGAGTGCGAAGCACGGAGAAAGTGTGTTATTGCAAGAGGCAGACGTATGACCACTCGCAGGCAATGCGCGAAGTGTGGAGATAGTGATGTTATTATAAAGGAGACCCTATATGAACAAAGAAGTATTATTTGCCAAGACCTTAGAGGAGGTCCGCAAGACTGCCAAAGAGCAGGGAAACTGCATCAGCGAAGAACAGGTAAAGGAAGCCTTCGCGGAACTTGACTTAAGCGGTGAACAATTGCAGATGGTATTTGACTATCTGTTAAAACATAAAATAGGTATCGGACAGCCCATGGATCCTGACGAATTCCTGACGGACGAGGAAAAGGATTATTTACAGGAATATCTGGATGAAGTGGCAGCTCTGCCTGCCTACACGGATGGAGAGAAACAGGCATTTTCCATCGCTGCCATGGCGGGGGAGACCGATGCCCAGCAGCGTCTGATCGAGATCTATCTGGCGGATGTGGCGGAGATCGCGAAGCTTTACGCCGGACAGGGTGTCATGTTAGAGGATCTGGTAGGTGAAGGGAATCTTGCGCTTTCCTTCGGAGTGACTATGTTAGGCAGTCTGGAGAAGCCGGAGGAAGTCGAGGGAATGCTTGGCAAGATGATCATGGATGCCATGGAAGAGTACATTGCCGAGCACACAGAGAACTCTAAGATCGACAAGCGCGTGGAAGACAAGGTCAACAAGGTGGCGGACAAAGCGAGAGAACTGGCAGAGGAGCTGCAGCGCAAGGTGACCATAGAGGAACTGATGGAGGAGACCGGCATGTCCCGCAAAATGATTGAGGATGCGGTGCGTATGAGCGGTTTCAAGATTGAGGATATCGACAACAATGCAAAAGACAGTTTATGAGAATTATAAATACAGCCTGCAGGACACGGCAAAAGTCTACATAGGTGCAAAATATACTTTTGCAGAGCTTTTGGAGCAGGATGAGGTGGCGTTTAAATTCCGCCTGATCGTGGAACGCTATATTTTAGCGGAAAAGGAAGTGGATCCCGAGGATACGCTGGAGACCCATCTGTATTATCTGAAGCCGGACAGTTTTCTGGTCAAGATCTACGACCGGATCAAGGCAAGAGTGAAGATCAATATCATCGAGGAGAAAAAGGGGATCTTTGGCAGAGGGAAGAAACGGTATGTGACGAAGGAGCTGAATATCCGGGAACTGACCGCCATGACCCCGGAAGAAAAAGAGGCAAAGGGCGTCGTGATCCAGGAGATCTCCATGAGCAAGCTGGCACTGGCAGGCTTCTGATAGATTAAGCTCACCCATAGAAAGCATACGCGACTGCTTGCAGGCAGCGAAGGCTTTCTATGAGGGGAGCAAACGAAGAAATCGTTTAAGCCAGAATTAAACTGAGATAGAATAATAGAGGAAACAAAAATGAGAGTAGAAGATTTATCCACATATGAGATCATAGAGAAACGGCAGATCCCGGACATCAACAGTGTGACTTATCTGTGCCGTCATAAGAAGACCGGAGCAAGAGTGGCACTGGTATCCAATGACGATGAGAACAAAGTATTTTACATTGGTTTCCGTACCACCCCGAAGGACTCCACCGGCGTGGCACATATCCTGGAGCACTCCGTATTATGCGGCTCGAAGGAATTCCCGGTGAAGGATCCTTTTGTGGAACTGGTAAAAGGTTCTTTGAACACTTTTTTAAATGCCATGACCTATCCGGATAAGACTGTATACCCTGTGGCAAGCTGTAATGACAAGGATTTCCAGAACCTGATGCATGTCTATCTGGATGCCGTATTTTACCCGAATATTTATAAAAATGAATCCATTTTCCGGCAGGAAGGCTGGCATTATGAGCTGGAAGGTGACGAGGAAGAGCTGAAGGTCAACGGCGTGGTCTACAACGAGATGAAGGGAGCATTTTCTTCTCCGGATGATGTGCTGGAGAGGGAGATCATGAACTCTCTGTATCCTCACACCACCTATGGCTGTGAGTCCGGAGGTGACCCGGAGGTGATCCCGGAGCTGACGTATGAAGAGTTCCTGGATTTCCACCGGAAGTTCTATCATCCTTCCAACAGCTATATCTACCTCTACGGTAACATGGATATGGCACAGAAGCTGACTTTTATCGACGAACATTATCTGTCTGCCTACGATGCTCTTAAGGTGGATTCCGAAGTGACCGAGGAGCCGGCTTTCGATAAGCCCGGTCGCATCGTCAGAGACTGTCCCATCGGCGAGGGAGAGGACGAAGAAGAGAATACCTATCTGTCCCAGAACTTCTGCGTCGGTGACAGCCTGGATCCGAAGCTTTACATTGCATTTCAGATCCTGGATTATGCGTTGTGCTCCGCACCGGGTGCGCCATTAAAGCAGGCACTGGTAGACCGCGGCATAGGCAAGGATGTTTACAGCATTTACGAGAACGGTATCCGTCAGCCATATTTCAGTGTCGTGGCGAAGGACACTTCCGTAGAAAAAGAACAGGACTTTTTACAGGTAACAGAAGAAGTACTAAAGAAGCTGGCAGCGGAAGGCTTCGACGAGAAGGCATTGCTTGCCGGTATCAATTACTACGAATTCAAATACAGAGAGGCAGATTTCGGTTCCTATCCCAAGGGACTGATGTATGGCTTACAGGTGCTGGACAGCTGGCTGTATGACGACAGACTTCCGTTCATTCATATCGAGGCGAACGATACCTTTGCCGAGCTTAGAAAGGAAGTTAAGAGCGGATATTTTGAGGGCCTGGTACAAAAATACCTGTTGGACAATACGCACCGCAGCGTGGTGATCCTGCAGCCGAAGTCGGGACTCTTAGAGGAGCAGGAACAGAAGCAGCGTGAGAAAATGGCACAGGTGAAAGCGGCCATGAGTCCGGATGAACTGGAAGCTGTAAAAGAGACCTTCCGTAAGCTGACCGAGTTCCAGGAGAGTGAGGATGCGAAGGAAGATCTGGAGAAGATTCCTCTGCTGAAGCGGGAAGACATGAAAAAAGAGGCAAATCTCCCGGTAAACGAGGTACGGAGTATTGGGGATACCACACTTTTGTATCATGATCTGTTTACCAACGGTATCGGTTACTTACGACTGATCTTCAAACTGGATCAGATCCCCGGAAAATATTTCCCGTATATCGGTATCTTAAAAGGTTGTCTTGGACTGCTGAATACCGAGCATTATGCGTATGGAGATCTCTATAATGAGATGAACCTGGTCACCGGCGGCATGGCTGCGGTGAACAATGTCTATGGCAGATTGCAGGATACGGATGAATTTACGTTGACCCTGGAGCTGAAGACGAAGGTGTTCTATGATCGTATTGCCGATGCCATCGATCTGATGCGTGAGATCGTCATGACCAGTGATTTCACGGACACCAAGCGTCTCTATGAGATCCTGGCGGAGGGCAAGTCTCGCATGCAGGCACAGATGACCTCCGGTGGACACAGCGTGGCAGCCGGAAGAGCCATGTCCTACGGCAGTATTCCCGGAGCTGTCAGTGAGGAAATCTCCGGCATCCCGTTCTACCGCCTGATCACCGACTTGGAAGCACATTTTGACGAGAAAAAAGAAGAACTGGTGGAGATCTTACAGACGTTATTAAAAATGATCTTCCGTCCGGAGAATCTTATGGTGGATTTCGTCGGTGAAGAGAAGGCAGTGGGACTTTTGGATGCCCCGGTGGAAGCTTTCAAGGCTGCACTCTATACCGGATCCGTGGAAAAAGAACATTATATTCCGGAGGTCTCCCGGAAGAATGAAGGGTTCTTAACCTCCGGACAGGTCAATTATGTATGTCGTGCCGGTAATTTCCGCAAGAGCGGACTAAAATATACCGGAGCTTTAAGAGTGCTGAAGGTCATGCTGGGCTATGAATATCTGTGGGTCAATGTCCGTGTAAAGGGTGGCGCCTACGGCTGTATGTGCAGCTTCGGCAGATCCGGTGACAGCTACTTTGTCTCATACAGAGATCCGAACCTGGGCAGAACGATCGATATATATGAAAAGGCAGCGGATGCCATCGCAGAATTTACCGCGGATGAACGCACCATGACCCAGTATATCATCGGTGCAGTCAGCGATCTGGATGTGCCTATGAATCCGGCAGCAAAGGGACTGTATTCCCTGAGTGCCTATATGACGGGACTGGACGATGCAGCATTACAGAGAGAACGGGAGGAACTGCTGTCCGCTACCGTAGAGGATATCCGGGCACTGTCCGCGCATATCCGGGCATTTATGCAGGAGGATCTGCTCTGCGTCGTAGGCACGGCTTCTAAGGTAAAGGAAGAACAGGACAGATTCCTGAAGGTGGAAAATCTATTTTAAAACAGCAAAAAATTAAAGAACTTTTGTGATATTATTTCGTTTATAGGGGTGAACAATAAAAAGTCAACAGCAGGCGGATCCGGCAGGGTGTCCGGATGCCGTCCGCAGAACGGAGAGGGTTATGAAAAAACGAAATTTTGAAACCAAGATCATTACAGGGTTACTCACTGCCGGCATGATATTATCGCTGACCGCCTGCGGCAGCTCATCGAATGGCGGTTACGGCATCAGTGATCTCAAGGATGCGGATTATTCTGTTGCTTCCAATGAGGCAGCTGCACCGGAGGCGTCCGCTTATGAAGATGGCTTCGGTATGACAGAGGGGTACGATCCCGCAGAAAATCCTCAGGACACAGGTAATACAGTGCCTGAGGAGACTGCAGCCACAGCAGACCGGAAGCTGATCAAGACCGTGAATATGGATGTCGAGACCAGGGAGTATGATAAGCTGTTAAGTGCGGTAGAGAATAAAGTAACAGAGCTCGGCGGCTATATCGAAAGTCTGGATGCCTATAACGGCAGTACATATTATAGTTATCATTCTACAAGGAATGCCAATCTGACCATCCGCATCCCGAAGGACAGACTGGAGGAGTTCCAGAATACGGTCTCAGAGCTGGGCAATGTGACCAGCCGTTCGGAGAATGTACAGGATGTGACGCTGACCTATGTGGATCTGCAAAGCCACCGGGATGCCCTTAAGACCGAACAGGAGAGATTATTACAGCTTTTAGAGCAGGCTGAGAGTGTGGAAGATATTATTACCATCGAACAGCGTCTGTCCGATGTCAGATACCAGTTAGAAAGCATGGAATCCCAGCTTCGCAGCTATGATAACCGGGTTGACTACAGTACCGTATACCTTTATATTGATGAAGTAGAAGTCTATACACCTGTGGAAGAAGAGACCGTCTGGGAGCGCATTTCCACCGGATTTGTAGACAGTCTGAAAAATATCGGCGAGGGACTAAAGGAAGCAGCAATCTGGTTCGTGATCCATATTCCTTATCTGGTGATCTGGGCGATCGTGATCGCTATTATCATCCTGATCCTGAAGAAGATCAAAAAGCGCACGAAGCGCATCCGCGCTGAGGAACAGAAAAGAAAAGCCGAAGAGGATGCGAAAAAGCAGAAGACTCAGGTAAATGTGGCAGGTACGAACGAGAGTGCCACATCGGAAGCACCAAAAAAGTAATGAGTAAGGAAACATAAAAGTGTCAGGGAAAAATACAAGAACAGGAGAAATAGAAAATGAACGAAAATCCGGCATATAAATCCGGCTTTGCCACACTGATCGGACGTCCCAACGTAGGTAAGTCCACTCTGATGAACCGACTGATCGGACAGAAGATCGCCATCACATCCAACAAACCGCAGACCACCCGTAACCGTATCCAGACGGTACTGACCCTGGAAGAGGGACAGATCGTATTCCTGGATACCCCCGGTATCCACAAGGCGAAAAACAAACTGGGCGATTATATGGTGAATGTTGCGGAGCATACTTTAAATGACGTGGATGTGATCCTTTGGCTGGTGGAGCCCACGAATTTCATCGGTGCCGGAGAACGTCATATCATCGAGCAGCTGAAGAAGACCAAGACTCCTGTGATCCTGGTCATTAATAAGACGGACACCGTGAAAAAGGATGATATTCTGGCATTTATTGATACTTATCGCAAGGAACTGGATTTCTGCGAGATCGTACCGGTGTCCGCATTAAAGGGTGACAACACAGATGTACTGATTCAGTGTATTTTGAAATATCTGCCGTATGGTCCTGCATTTTATGATGAGGATACCATCACCGACCAGCCCATGCGCCAGATCGTGGCAGAACTGATCAGAGAGAAAGCACTCAGACTTTTGTCCGAAGAAATTCCTCACGGTATTGCCGTAACCGTGGAAAGTATGAAGGAGAGAGGTAAGATCTGCGACATCGAGGCCACTATTATCTGTGAGAGAGATTCCCACAAGGGCATCATCATCGGCAAGGGTGGTCAGATGTTGAAAAAGATCGGCTCCCAGGCGCGCCCGGAGATCGAAGATATGCTGGAAATGAAAGTCAATTTACAGCTTTGGGTGAAGGTGAAGAAGGACTGGAGAGACAGCGACATCTTACTCAAAAACTTCGGATATAATCCGAAAGACATCGAGATGGGCGAATAGAAAAACAAAATTTGCAGACCCTATTTTTACAGAGGATGATACACCGATAAACTGATAAAAAGAGGGGGATGCGTAAGATGCAGTTCACAAATTACTGGCAGCAATTTGAACATACCGGCAGAGTGGAGGATTACCTGAATTATCTGCAGAATGCGGAGAATAGGAGTTCTTCCGATAGGCCGGACACCTGCCTGCCGGACTGCAGGGCGGAAGGATGTGAAAGCCTGACGCCGGGGAGGGCAGATCATGCAGGAATCCCTGTATGTAACAGGAATTGTATTAAAACAGACACCGTTCGGTGAATATGACAGGCTTGTGAGCCTGCTTACCAGAGAAAAGGGGAAGATCACTGCTTTTGCCAGAGGGGCGAGAAAACCGGGCAACCGGCTGGCGGCAGCGACCAACCCTTTTGCTTTTGGAACTTTTCGTCTGTATGAGGGAAGGACTTCCTATACCGTATCGGAAGCGGATATTAAGAACTATTTTGAAGAACTGATGACGGACTATGTGGGAGCCTGCTACGGCATGTATTTTGCAGAGGTGGCGGATTATTACTGTCAGGAGAACAATGATGAGAGAGAAATGCTGAAGCTTTTGTATCAGTCGCTGAGAGCTTTGTGTGCACCGTCTCTTCCCAATGAACTGATCCGCAGTATTTTTGAACTGAAATCCATCGCAGTGAACGGGGAATATCCGGGAGCGCCGGAAGGCCGGAGCCTGGAAGAATCTACGTTGTATGCGCTGAATTACATAGCGGAGAGCCCCGTGGAGAAACTGTATACTTTTACCGTATCGGACAAGGTTCTTTCAGAACTTTCACAGATCGCATCGGAATATCGCAGGCGTTTCATGGGCAGGTCGTTCAAAAGTCTTGAAATACTGAAAACTCTATGTTAAAATCGGTTATGGCTGATGCCAAAAAAAGGAGACTCATTTATGAGGCAGAATAGAATGAAGAAGTGTCTTACGACAGTATTGTCGGGAATTCTGGTACTGTCCTTAAGCGGCTGCGGTCAGACCGCGAAGCTTTCCGAGGAGGTCGTGAATACGTCTCTGGTGGTGGAGAAGGACGGGAAGGTGATCTCTTACCTGGTCAATACCTTTGATAAAGATTTCTACAGCTTAGACGGACTGGAAGAGATGGTGAAGAACGAGGCAGAAGAGTTCAATGCCGCACATGCGGATACACCGGAAGAAGCGCTGACTGTGAAGACAGTGCAGGCTTTAGGTGACGGATCCATGGTGCAGGTCGTGCAGGAATTCGACAGCGCAGACAGCTATGCCGAATATAACGACCAGGATCTGTTCTACGGAACCAGAGTGGAAGCACTGGCACAGGGGAATCCTGTGAACAAGGAACTGGTGAATGCAGCGGATGGCACTCCGGCAGATCCGGATAAGCTGGAGAAGGCACTGGAGAAGGGACATCTGATCATCACGAATGCCAGTGCATACATTTATTGTCCATACCCCGTACTGTATATCAGTGAGGGCGTGGTCATGGGTGAGGATGGCTATGTGGATGCCTCCCAGTCTGATGGTGTCGTTACGATACTGATGAAAAAGTAAGTTATACAGCAATACAAATATATAGAGTAAGAAAGGTTTGGTACTGACATGGAAAAGACAATGGAGAAGATCGTAGCTCTGGCAAAGGCAAGAGGTTTTGTATATCCCGGTTCCGAGATCTACGGCGGACTGGCAAATACCTGGGATTACGGTAATCTTGGCGTAGAGCTGAAGAATAATGTGAAAAAGGCATGGTGGCAGAAGTTTGTTCAGGAGAGCCCTTACAATGTAGGTGTGGACTGTGCGATCCTGATGAATCCCCAGACCTGGGTAGCCAGCGGACATCTTGGAGGCTTCTCCGATCCTCTGATGGATTGTAAGGAGTGTCATGAGCGTTTCCGTGCGGATAAGCTGATCGAGGACTTCTGTGAGGAGAACGGTATTGCCATCGAAGGCAGTGTAGACGGCTGGAGTCAGGAAGAGATGAAGAATTTCATCGAGGAGCATAATGTTCCCTGCCCTACCTGCGGCAAGCATAACTTTACCGATATCCGTCAGTTCAACCTGATGTTCAAGACCTTCCAGGGCGTTACCGAGGATGCTAAGAATACGGTTTACTTAAGACCCGAGACCGCACAGGGTATTTTCGTTAACTTTAAAAATGTACAGAGAACTTCCCGTAAGAAGATTCCTTTCGGTATCGGACAGATCGGTAAGTCCTTCCGTAATGAGATCACTCCCGGTAACTTCACTTTCCGTACCAGAGAGTTCGAACAGATGGAGCTGGAGTTCTTCTGTGAGCCGGGTACCGATATGGAGTGGTTCCAGTATTGGAGAGGCTTCTGCCGTGACTGGCTGCTGTCCTTAGGTATCAAGGAAGACGAGATGAGACTTCGTGATCATTCTCCCGAGGAGCTGTGCTTCTACAGTAAGGGAACTACCGATATCGAGTTTCTGTTCCCCTTCGGCTGGGGTGAACTGTGGGGTATTGCGGACAGAACCGATTACGATCTGACCCAGCATGCGAATACCTCCGGTGAGGATATGACTTACTTTGATGATGAGAAGAAGGAGAAGTATATTCCTTATGTTATCGAGCCTTCTCTGGGTGCGGACAGAGTTGTTCTGGCATTCCTGTGCGCTGCTTACGATGAGGAAGAGTTAGAGGGCGGCGATGTTCGTACTGTGCTTCATTTCCATCCTGCACTGGCACCGGTAAAGATCGGTGTGCTGCCTCTGTCCAAGAAACTGAACGAGGGTGCGGAGAAGATCTACGAAGAGCTTTCCAAGAAATACAACTGTGAATTTGATGACAGAGGAAACATTGGTAAGAGATATCGTCGTCAGGACGAGATCGGAACTCCTTTCTGCGTAACTTACGATTTTGATTCCGAGACAGATGGCTGCGTTACCGTACGTTTCCGTGATTCCATGGAGCAGGAGCGTGTTGCTATCAAAGATCTGGATGCTTACTTTGCAGATAAGTTTACATTCTAAGATCACTATTCAGGAGCAGAAAGATTTTTCTGCTCCTTTTCAATATCTTTTTCTATTGGTACAAAAACTTTGATACTTACAGTGGAGGGGACAGCGTGGAACCGATCGAAGTGTTTCAGATTCTGGGAATCGAACAGACAAAAGACGAAAGGGCACTGAAGAATGCCTATCGTGACAAGCTGACGGTAACGAATCCGGAGGATGATCCGGAAGGCTTCAAGCGACTGCGGATGGCTTATGAGGAGGCCTGCCGCTATGCCGGAACGCCGGATGCAGAAGAGAACGAGGAGGCGGAACCGACGCTGGAGGACGATACTCCGGCTGGACAGTGGGTACGTGGTGTTCGGAAGGTCTATGAGAATATTACGGACCGCTGTGATGTGGAAAAATGGAAAGCGCTTTTTGAGGCGGATGACTTTCTTTCTCTGGAGGAAGAGGAAAACTGCACCACTTATCTGCTTCGTTTTCTGATGGAACATTATAAGCTGCCGACCGCAATCTGGAAGCTTCTGGATGAGAAAATCCACATTGTACAGAATGCGGGGGCCTTCAGAGAGCGCTTTCCGGCACAGTTTGTAAGCTATATGGTACATAAGTGCGAATCCGGGGAAGAAGTGGATTTTTCCGAGTTCCGTGGTGCGGAAGATGCGGATTACGATCAGTTTCTGCAATATTATGACAGAGCTTATCAGGCGCTGCAGGAGAAAAAATTACAGGAAGCGGAGCAGATGATCGGATGTGGGGATGCTCTGGGGATTACCCACCCTGTTATGGAGATCTGCCGTGCGTCCCTCTATGAAGGAAAGGGACAGACCGCAGAAGCCATTACTTTGTTAAAGAAACTGTCTGCAAGATATCCGGAGGATGATCTGATCGCTTACAATACGGCGGAAATACTGTGGAGAAATGAAGGGCGCGTAGAAGCGTCTGCTATTTATGAGAGTCTTCGGGAGAAGCTGCCGAAACACTACATGGCGAACCTGCGCCTGACGGACTGGTATTATGAGCAGGGGAACTATAAAGAGGCAAAAAAATGTGCGGAAGAGATTCTTTCCGTAGGCGGAGACAACACATTTCTGGAGACACTGCAGAAGATCAACACCGAACTGGAACGGGAAATGAAACGGGAATATGCGCAGAACCATGATCCCGGTCTGGGACTGGATCTGGGCTGGTGTTATCTGCAGGATGGCAGGACCGATCTGGGAATCCGCACGGTCAGGGAGCTGGAAGCAAAAGTTCCTGCGGACAGGCGTGAGGAATATCTGGGACTTATGACAAAACTGCTGGCAGAAGCGGCAGAATATGAGAAGGCAATTTCCACGGCAGCCAAATGGGAAGAAAGCCTGGAGAAAAAGATCCTCCGGGATACGGATGCCGAAGAGGAGGAAAAAGACAGAGACCGGATCCGACAGTCACATATGATCCGGATGCAGTGCTATCGGGCTTATGGCTATGTACAGCCGGAAAAATTCGCCGAAGCCATTGCGGAAGCGGAAAAAACCGAGACCGGAACACCGAAGGATATCGGTATGCTGATCGAAAAGGCACAGATCTATGTGGAGATGGAAGAGTATGAACGCTGTGCGGAGATATCCCAGAAACTGATCGGGGATTATCAGGTTTACGCTGCATATGCCAACGAACTGGAAGCGGCGAAGAGGCAGTGGAATGCAGCAGGGGTGATCCAAAACGGCAGAGCCTGTCTAAATTATTTTCCAACCTATGTCAAGGCCTATGAAATGATGGCAAAGGTGTACATGGATCTGACACATCCGGAGGAACTGAAGGAACTGTTACAACAGGCGAAGGATAATAATGTCAAAAGTGTGATCCTGGATGCCTATGAATGGCAGTTGACCAATACGGGGCTTCCCCAGGAACAGATGAACGACGCCATAGATAAATTCCGGAAGAAATATCTGAGCAAACTGGAAGCGGGCAAGACCATATTTTATCGGAGAGGACTTCCGATCATTACGGAATATCTGTATGCCTACCCTTGTGAATTTTTACTGGTGGAGCGGGGAGATTTTCATAATGCGGCAGGCTGTCTGGAGGCGGCAAAAGCGGATTATGAAAAGGCGCTTTCCACGAACCCGGCCAATCCTTTTGCCTGGAAGGGACTGGCACGGATCCACAGATGCCGCGGCAAATACGATGAAGCCATGATCTGCCTGAGAAAATGTGTATTTTTCTATGAAAAGAGCGGAACACAGAATCATGCCTGGCCGGAACTGATTGTGGAACAGGCAGAAATTTATTTTTTGCTGGGCAATACGGAAATGGCGGAACAGTTTTACCGGAGATACCGTGAGATGACGGGAAGTGCCGGAGAACGGGACCGGAACCGTATGAGGGATTTCGCCAGATGTCTGGTCTGCAATGACAAGACTACGGAGGGATTAAAAGTTCTGGAGAAGGCATTCGTCAATGTACTGGATGCGGCAGGAGAAAAGCTAGATCTGTGTGTCTGGTGCGGGGAAAAGACGATCGCCGGAAATATTCTGACATCGTGGCCGGAGAAGATCGAACTGCTTGGAAAAAATACCGGGAATACCCAGGAGTATTTCGAAGATTACTTTTTCCATCTGGGATGGTATGGGCTGATCTGTGGTTCCGGAAAGGTGGCCATCGAGAATATGGATAAGGCACTGATCTTCCATAAGGAGGATCTCAGCAAAAAGGATGACATTGCGGACCTGATCCTGGCATGCATCCTGTACGGAGATAAGAAGAAAGGTGCTGACTATGCACAGGCGTTGAAAGCCTGCATGGAAAGAGAAGATAAAAGCGGCAAGGATGTGTATCTGAAATATCCGAAGCTTCGGATCGTACACGAATATCTGGCGGGATATTATACGGCCACCGATGAGGAACAGGATACGCTCCTGCAACTGGACAAAGACTGTTCCTTCTGCCATGGCTGTGTACATCCCGTCTGCGAGGAACTGGAGATGGTACGGATACTGCAGATGCTGAAAAAGGGCCGGGAGAAAGAAGCACTGGAGCGGCTGAAAGAGCAGATGCAGGAACATCCCGGAATGGGATTGCAGGCTATCTGGCACCGGTATCATTCGGAACAGGTGACGAATGATACGGATCCTGCCGTAGCCGCTTTTCACAAGGAAAAGCTGCAGCCGGAGAAACGGGGATTCTGGCAGAGGCTGTTCGGGAAGAAGTAAAAAATTGAAATGAAGAGAGAAGAAAACATATGATAGTCGGAATCGATTTGGGAACCACCAACAGTCTGGTGGCAGTATTTACGGAGGAAGGACCTGTGGTCATCCCCAACCGTCTGGGAAAACATCTGACCCCCTCTGTGGTCAGCGTGGATGAGAACGGCAATGTCTATGTGGGGGAGACGGCACAGGAACGCAGAAACCTCTATCCCGATAGTGTGGCGCAGGCATTTAAGCGCAGCATGGGAACGGATCGCACTTATGACCTGTCCGGCAAAAAGTTCCGTCCAGAAGAATTGTCCAGCATGATCCTGCGTTATCTGAAAGAAGATGCGGAAGCCTATCTGGGGGAAGAAGTCACAGAGGCCGTGATCAGTGTACCGGCCTATTTTGACGACAAGAGAAGAAAAGCCACCAAGCGGGCCGGAGAACTGGCCGGGCTGAAGGTGGAGCGTATGATCTCGGAGCCTACCGCAGCGGCGGTGGCCTACGGCCTGTACGAAAAAGAAAAAGACACCAGATTTCTGGTATTTGACCTGGGCGGCGGAACTTTTGATGTCTCCATTCTGGAGCTGTATCACAATATTCTGGAGGTGCGGGCGGTAGCCGGAGACAATTATCTTGGCGGTGAAGATTTCACGGAAGTGATGTCGAAACTTTTTCTGCAAAAGACAGGACTGCATTATAAGGAGCTGTCGGAGAAAGAACAGGTGCGTCTCTATAAAAAGGCAGAAGAAGCCAAGCGGGGAATCAGTGATCAGACTGCGGTGACCATGGAACTTATGCTGGGTGAAGAGAACAAAACGGCAGAGATCGCCTTAAAAGAATATGAGGAAGAGTGCGAAGAACTGCTAATGAAGATCAGGGAACCGGTGAAGAAGAGTCTGGCGGATGCAGGACTGAAGCTGTCGGACATCGATGAGGTATTGCTGATCGGCGGAGCCACCAGACTGTCGGTGGTCAGGGATTTCCTGATCAGGCTGTTCCGCAAATTCCCGGATACAAGACTGAACCCGGACGAAGCCGTGGCACTGGGCGCGGCGATCCAGGCGGCCATGAAGGAACGCCGGGCGGAGGTAAAGGAAGTCATTCTGACGGATGTATGCTCCTTTACATTAGGAACGGAAGTCGTGGTGGAATACGAGGAAGGCAAATTTGAAGACGGCCGTTTCTGTCCCATCATTGAGCGCAACACCGTGATCCCCGCCAGTCATACGGAGCAGTTGTACACTGTCAGAGACAATCAGGACAAGGTGCGCGTCCGGGTACTGCAGGGAGAGAGCCGTTTCGCCAGAAATAATCTGTTTCTGGGAGAACTGAACATTGATGTTCCCAAGGGGCCCAGAGGCAGTGAAGCCGTGGATGTGACTTACACCTATGACATCAATTCCCTGCTGGAAGTGGAAGTCAAGGTGGTATCCACCGGACTGACCCGGAAAATGATCATCAAGGGACAGGACAACCAGATGACGGATGATGAGATCCAGAAGCGAATGGAAGAATTGTCCTACCTGAAGATCCAGCCCAGAGACCTGGAGGAGAACCGTCTGGTGCTTCTCAGAGCGGAGCGGATGTATGAGGAAGCACTGGGAGACCGGAGAAAAGAACTGGATCGTTATATCACTGTTTTCGAGGCTGCATTGAAAAAGGGTAAAAAAGAGGAGATCGAGGAGGCCAGAGAGGCATTGAACGAGATCCTGGAAGACGAGAATGAGTGATGTTTTATCCTTGACGCGGCGAAACGATAACATTATAATGTAGAAATGTAGGTTTATTTTCCGAAAGGTGTAATTTTTAGACAAGGAGACCGAGAGAATGAGACAATTCACTTCTGATGAGCTGAGAAAAGCCTGGAAACAATTTTATATAGACCGTGGTCATGTGGATGTGGGAGCAGTATCCCTGGTATCTGACGGATCCACCGGTGTTATGTTCAACGTAGCGGGTATGCAGCCTCTAATGCCCTATCTGCTGGGACAGAAGCACCCCCTGGGTACCAGACTCTGTAACGTACAGGGCTGTGTACGTACAAATGATATCGATTCCGTAGGCGACAAGAGCCATGTAACCTTCTTCGAAATGATGGGAAGCTGGAGCCTTGGCGATTATTTTAAAAAGGAACGCTGTCAGTGGAGTTTTGAACTGCTGACCCAGGTGTTCGGATTTGATGCTGACCATCTGGCTGCCACTGTATTTGCCGGTGATGAGAATGCCCCCAGAGATGAGGAGGGCGCACAGTATCGTATCGCTTCCGGATTCAAGAAGGAGAACGTATATTATCTGCCCGCTGACGATAACTGGTGGGGACTGGAGTATGGTCCCTGTGGTCCCGACAGTGAGATGTTCTATATCGCAGACAGACCGGATTGCGGACCGAACTGCGGCCCCGGCTGTGACTGTGGCAAATACACAGAGCTGGGTAACGATGTATTCATGCAGTATGAGAAGCATCATGACGGTCATCTGACCCCCCTGAAGCAGAAGAACGTAGATACCGGTTGGGGACTGGAGCGTATCCTGGCATTCTTAAACGGTACCAGAGATGTATACCAGACAGACCTGTTTTCCCCGGTGATCGCTTATATTGAAGAGACTTCCGGTGTGAAATACAATGCAGATGAGAAGCAGACCAGATCCATGCGTATCCTGGCAGACCATCTGCGTACCGGTGTCATGCTGATCGGTGATGAGGCGAAGCTGCTTCCCTCCAATACCGGTGCCGGTTATATCCTCCGTCGTCTGATCCGTCGTGCGGTAAGACACGGCCGTACTTTAAATATGACCACAGAGCAGCTGCTGCACATTGCTGCCATATATATCGATGAGATCTACGCAGAGAGCTATCCTCTGATGAAGAAGAACAGAGAGTTCGTCCTGACCGAGTTACAGAAGGAGATCGCTCGTTTCGAGAGCACTCTGGAGAACGGTATGAAGGAGCTGCAGAAGATCCTGGAGCAGAAGAGAAGCGAAGGTAAAAAGGAGATCGACGGTAAGTCTGCATTCTACTTATACGATACCTTTGGATTCCCTCTGGAGCTGACCGTAGAGCTGGCACAGGAAGAGAACCTGACCGTAGATGAGGAAGGCTTCGCCGCTGCCATGGAAGAGCAGAAGCAGAAGGCAAGAGAAGGACAGAACTTCTCCCAGAAGCTGACCACCGCCGCAGGTGTATTCGATGGACTGGATGAGAAGGTCACCAGTGAATTTGTAGGTTATGATAAACTGACCGCAGAAGGAAAGGTAGTAGCACTGGCCACCGAGACCGAACTTGTGAAGTCTTTAAATGAGGGAGAGACCGGTACCCTGATCACTGATGTTACTCCGTTCTATGCTACCATGGGAGGACAGAAGGGTGACTTTGGTGTGATCCGCACCGAAAACGGTACTTTTGAAGTGACTGAGACCGTGAAGATCGCAGGCGGACGCATCGGACATGTGGGTAAGGCTGTATCCGGAACAGTTACTGTGGGAGATACTGCAGAGCTTTCCGTGGATACCAATAACAGAAAGAGTGTCTGCAAGAACCATTCCGCAACCCATCTGTTACAGAAAGCATTGCAGATCGTACTGGGCGACCATGTAGAACAGCAGGGTTCCTACCAGGACGGAGCAAGAACCCGTTTCGACTTCAGCCACGGACAGGCTATGACTGCGGAAGAGCTTGCTAAGGTAGAGGCTCTGGTCAATGAGAAGATCGCAGAGGATATTGCAGTAGTTACTGATGTCATGAACATCGAAGATGCGAAGAAGAGCGGAGCTATGGCTCTGTTTGGTGAAAAATACGGTGAGACCGTCCGCGTGGTATCCATGGGAGATTTCTCCAGGGAACTGTGCGGTGGTACCCATGTAAAGCACACCGGAGAGATCGGCTATTTCAAGATCCTGTCCGAGAGTGGTGTCGCAGCCGGCGTCAGAAGAATCGAAGCACTGACCGGTGCCAATGTCATGGCATACTATCAGGCAATGGAAGAGAACTTTAATAAGGCAGCCGCAGCAGCCAAGGCAACTCCAGCAGCCTTGATTGAGAAGATCCAGCATATGCAGGCAGATTTGAAGACTCTGACCGCAGAGAACGAATCCTTGAAGGCAAAGATGGCGCAGTCCGCACTGGGCGATGTACTCGATCAGGTGGTGGAAGTGAAGGGCACAAAGCTTTTAGCAACCAGCGTAGACGGTGTGGATATGAATGGCTTGAGAGACCTGGGCGACCAGCTCAAGGGCAAGCTGGGCGAAGGCGTTGTCGTACTGCTGTCTGCACAGGATGGTAAGGTAAATATGATCGCTATGGCAACTGACGGTGCTGTAAAGGCCGGTGCTCATGCAGGTAACCTGATCAAGGGAATTGCCGCATTGGTAGGCGGTGGCGGCGGTGGACGCCCTAATATGGCGCAGGCCGGCGGTAAGAATCCCGCAGGCATTCCCGCAGCGATCGCGGAAGCGTCTAAAGTACTGGAGGGTCAGCTCGCATAATGGAACGAGAGAATCTGAAATCCCGTTTAGGCTTTATCCTGTTATCTGCCGGCTGTGCCATTGGTATCGGCAATGTATGGAAGTTCCCGTACATGGCCGGTCAGGGTGGCGGTGGCGCATTTGTATTGTTTTATCTGATCTTCCTGGTGATTCTTGGTCTGCCTATTATGACCATGGAATTCGCTGTGGGGAGGGCAAGTAAGAAAAGTCCCGTAAAGGCTTACCATGCACTGGAGAAGCCTGGACAGAAGTGGCATATCCACGGATATTTTACACTGGCAGGCTGCTATCTGCTGATGATGTTCTACACTACGGTAGCAGGCTGGATGCTGCACTATTTTTATATGACGGCTACCGGCAGACTTTCCGGACTTTCCGCGGATGCGGTGGCGGAACAGTTTACCCGGATGCTTGCAGATCCGGGGGTCATGATGTTCTGGATGGTACTGGTGGTGATCATCGGTATCGTTGTGTGTGCCGGTGGACTGCAGAACGGTCTGGAGCGTGTGACGAAAGTCATGATGATCGCCCTGCTTGCCATCATGGTAGTACTTGCCATCAACAGCTTCTTCATGGAGGGAGCAAAGGAAGGTCTTAGGTTCTATCTGGTACCTGATTTTGGACGTATGCAGGAAGTCGGTGTGGTAGCTACACTGGTAGGTGCCATGAACCAGGCATTCTTTACCCTAAGCCTTGGCATTGGTGCCATGGCAATCTTCGGAAGCTACATCGGCAAGGAGCATTCTCTGATGGGAGAGTCCGTCAGAGTTGTGGTACTGGATACTTTTGTGGCGATTACCGCAGGACTGATCATTTTCCCCGCCTGCTTTACCTACGGCGTGGATCAGACCTCAGGCCCCAGCCTGATCTTCATAACCCTGCCGAATATTTTTGCCAACATGCCCTACGGCCGCCTGTGGGGAAGCTTATTCTTCCTGTTTATGGCGTTCGCAGCACTGTCCACGGTGCTGGCTGTGTTCGAGAATATCATCTGCTGTGGTATGGAACTGACCGGTGCCAGCCGCAAAAAATCTTCTCTGGTGAACCTGTTCCTGATCATTGCATTGTCCGTACCCTGCGTACTGGGATATAATGTATGGAGCTGGGATGGTTTCTCCATTTTCGGCGGAGCAGTACTGGATTTTGAAGATTTCCTGGTAAGTAATCTGTTCCTGCCCTTAGGATCCCTGGTATACCTGCTGTTTAGCGTGACCAGATACGGCTGGGGATGGGAGAACTATAAGGCAGAAGTAAATACCGGCAAGGGCTTAAAAGTCCACGACTGGATGCGCGGTTATCTGACCTACGGACTGCCCCTGATCGTGATCTTCATTTTCCTGTTCGGAATTTATGATAAGTTTTTTAAATAAGATTTTGAAAATCCAAAAAAAGTAGTTGACGAATGTATTTTTTATGCTATAATATCAAATGTGTGTAGAACAACTGCGCATTAGAATAACCCAGTCAGTCATGTTACTTGAAGGGACTGAAGGGAGGTCGGGTGTAAGATGTCAAACGTAATCGTAAAAGAGAACGAGACTTTAGATAGCGCTTTACGTCGTTTCAAGAGAAGCTGCGCTAAGGCTGGTATCCAGCAGGAGATTCGTAAGAGAGAGCATTACGAGAAGCCTAGCGTAAAACGTAAGAAGAAGTCTGAAGCAGCAAGAAAACGTAAATATAACTAATGTTAAACAACAGTCCTCGGCGTGATCACCGGGGACTTTGTACTTGTGAGGGAGATCAAATGTGGAGTTATGAAATACTGGGAACAGATATCTATCATCTGTTAGCAGCATTTGTACTGTACAGTGTTCTCGGATGGGCACTGGAGTCTGCATATATGTCATTATGTAATCGTAAGCTTACCAACCGGGGATTCGGCAAGGGACCGTTCTGTCCGATCTATGGTTTTGGCGGAGTGCTGGGATATCTGATTTTATGTCCTCTGCGTGATAATCTTGTGGAATTATATTTTTTGGGAGCTATCCTGGCAACAGTCTTTGAATATCTGGTGGGGGTCGGTATGATCCGTTTCCTGGGAGAGCTATGGTGGGATTATAACAATAAGCCCTTCAATTATCGTGGGATCATCTGCCTGGAGAGTACTGTCGCCTGGGGATTTTATGCGATAGGGATCGTACAGTTTGTCCATGATGCCATGTATCATATCATTGACAGGGTACAGCTGCAGATAGGGACCCGTATGATCCAGGTGATTTTGGTTGCTGTAGCGATCGATTATACGGTACAACTGATCAAGGTATTCGACATTGACGTCCGCAGTAAGGGAGAAGCACTGAAGGAACGCTGCCAGGCATTGATCGCCAGATGGTAAAACGTAAAACATCAGGTTTGCAGGTATATACAGGACCACACGACCATATCTTTTAGAAAAGGATAGGGGAGTGTGGCTTTTTTATGCAAAAAATCAGAAAAGATATCTGTACATGGATTTTACTTTTCAGTGTCAGTATGCAGGTATTCTGGTGGAGCGAAATCGATGTATGTGCGGAACCGGCAGCGATCGAAGCTCCCAGCGCGGTGCTTCTGGAGAGCTCCACCGGGAAGGTGATCTTTGAGCAGAATGCAAGAGAACGCCGAAGCCCTGCCAGTATTACCAAGATTATGACATTGCTTTTGACTTTTGAAGCTCTGGATCAGGGAAAGATCAAATTGGAGGATCCGGTGACGGTGAGTGCCTATGCCAGTTCCATGGGAGGCTCCCAGGTATTTTTGGCAGAGAATGAAGTGCAGACCTTAGAGACCATGATCAAATGTATCGCGGTTGCTTCGGGCAATGATGCCAGCGTGGCGGTGGCGGAATACATAGCGGGAAGCGAAGAAGCTTTCGTGGAACAGATGAATGCGAAAGCTGCGGAGCTTGGCATGACGGATACCCATTTCGAAGACTGCTGCGGACTGACGGATTCCGACGGTCATTATACGACAGCAATGGATGTGGCAGTCATGTCCAGGGAGCTTACGGTAAAATATCCGAAAATATTTGAATATACCGGAATCTGGATGGAGGACATCACCCATGAGACCAGACAGGGAAGCTCAAAGTTCACGTTAAACAGTACCAATAAATTGCTGAAACAGTATCCGTTTACTACGGGCTTGAAAACCGGATCCACCTCCAAAGCAAAATTCTGTCTGTCCGCCACGGCAACGAAGGATGGCATTGATCTGATCGCGGTGATCATGGGGGCACCGGACTATAAGGCACGTTTTAAGGATGCCAGGACATTGCTTAGCTACGGTTTTAATATAAGCGATCTGTATCTGGATGAGAATACAGATATCTTGCCGAATATGCGGGTGCAGGGCGGTGTAGAGGATACGGTGCCAGTGAAATACCAAAGCGAATTCCGGTATCTGGATACGGAGGGAAATTCGTTAGACGGCGTGGAGAAAAGAATTGAACTGCCGGACATTGCCATGGCACCGTTTGCCGAAGGAGATACGGCAGGCAGAGCGGTCTATCTGCGAAACGGCGTGGAGATCGGCAGTGTGCCGATTCTGTATGAAAATGCTGTGGCGAAGGCGGTTTATAAGGATTACCTGCGAAAAATAATGGAATTTTATCTTTTGTAAGGCAGAAAAATATGTTATACTAAAGAACATATTGGCAATAATCTGGCAACAAACCATGGGGGCAAAAGAGTTGGATGTAGTGATTACCGTGATCGCAGTAATCCTTGTGATAATGCTGTGGATAATGCTGTACGACAGTAACCGTTTTGTGGTGCGGCATTATTCCCTGCGGGATCAGAGAATCAAAAAGTCTGTGAAGGCAGTGGTTCTGGCGGATCTGCACAATAAGAGATACGGAAAAGAAAATGAGAGGCTGCTACAGGCAATCGATGAGATCGGACCGGACATGGTCCTGATCGCCGGGGATCTGCTGACGGCGAAGCCCAAGGCAACACTGGACGTGGCGGTGGGATTCCTTACGGAGCTTGTGAAGAAGTATCCTGTCTATTACGGCAACGGCAACCATGAACACCGCCTGAAGCTGTATCCCGAAAATTATGGGGATATGGCGGAGCGGTATGAAGAAGCTCTTACGAAGATCGGTATTCACAGGCTTGTCAACGAGCACAAGCTTCTTCCGGAATACGGGATCTGCATCTATGGTTCTGAGATAGACAGGCTGTACTACAAACGTTTTGGAATACAGCCCATGAATCCGGAATATCTGTCGGGGCTTTTAGGACAGCCCTCCGAAGCATATTTCAATATATTGATCGCCCACGATCCGGATTATTTTCCGAAATATGCAGACTGGGGTGCAGACCTGGTGTTATCCGGGCATGTCCACGGCGGCATGGTGAGAGTTCCTTTTTGGGGCAAAGGTGTGGTGTCTCCCAATATCAGACTTTTTCCAAAATACGATGGCGGAGAGTTTACAATAGGGAAGAGCAGAATGCTCTTAAGCAGAGGACTGGGAATGCACACGATCCCGATCCGGCTGTTCAATCCGGGAGAGATCTTAGAAGTGGAGCTTATGCCTGACGAGGGGAAATAGGAGTTTTATCACATGGCAATATCTGTAAAACTGGAAGCGTTTGAAGGTCCACTGGATCTATTGCTTCATTTGATCGAGAAAAATAAAATAGACATCTATGATATTCCTATCGTAGATATCACGGCACAGTATCTGGATTACATTAAACAGATGCAGCGGGAAGATATGAATGTCATGAGCGAATTTCTGGTAATGGCGGCGACACTGATCGACATCAAGTGCAAGATGCTGCTGCCCAAGGAAGTCAACGAAGACGGCGAGGAAGAAGATCCCAGAGCGGAACTGGTCCAGAAGCTGCTGGAATACAAGATGTACAAATACATGTCCTTTGAACTCAGAGACCGTCAGGTGGATGCTGCCAGGAATATGTACAGAGAGCAGAGACTTCCGAAGGAAGTGGAAGCTTACAGACAGCCCATAGATTACGAAGAACTCATCGGTGATATGAATCTGAACAAGCTTCATGAGATCTTCAAATCTATCGTGAAGAAGCAGGAGGACAAGATCGATCCCGTCCGCAGCCAGTACGGCAATATCGAAAAGGACGAGGTAGATATGGACATCAAGATGCTGTATGTGGAGGCTTATGCCAGAGAACATAAGACCTTCAGCTTCCGGAAGCTTTTGGAGAAGCAGAACAGCAAAATGGAAGTGATCGTTACATTCCTGATCATTCTGGAACTGATGAAGACCGGTAAGATCAACATCAGCCAGGAAAATATATTTGATGATATTATGATCACATCTAATGTTTAGGATACAGTGAGGTTTTAGCATGGAACGCAGTAAAGCAGAAGCAGTGATAGAGGCCATCCTTTTTACCATGGGAGATTCCGTGGAGATCAGCAGGCTTGCGGAAGTGATCGGGGAGGATGTGAAGACGACAAAGTCTATATTAAAAGACATGGCGGCACGGTACGAGGAAGAGAACAGAGGCATCGGTCTGACGCAGTTCGACGATTCCGTACAGCTGTGCACCAAGGCGGATATGTACGAATATCTGATCAAGATCGCGAAGACTCCGAGAAAAATGACTCTGACGGATACGGTACTGGAGACATTGTCCATTATCGCCTATAAGCAGCCGGTAACGAGACTTGAGATTGAGAGAGTCAGAGGTGTCAGCTGTGACCATGCCATTAACAAATTGTTAGAATACGATCTGATCACGGAACTGGGACGTCTGGATGCTCCCGGAAGACCCTTGCTGTTTGGTACCACGGAGCAGTTTTTACGCTGCTTTGGCGTAAAGAGTCTGGAAGAACTGCCGGAATTGAATCCGGTGCAGGTGGAGGAATTCAAACAGCAGGCGGAACAGGAAGTACAGCTTACTTTGAATATATAAATGATCCTAACATCATATCATTGAATAGGACAAAGAACCAGCCTCATAATAATAAGTAACCCTTTTTTGGGAGCAACGATTATGCGAGGCTTTTTTTGTGCCCTTTTTGCAGGAATTATTTGTCTGGAAAGTCTATGTGGATTACAATTCCGTGAAGATATTATAAAAAAACACGAACCGACATCCGGGATCCTGTATGAGACCGGGGAAGCCGATCTGCCACAGGAGCTTATGCTGTATGCACAGGGAGCGGTGCTGTTGGATGCGGACTCGGGACGTGTGCTATATGGAAAAAACGAAACTACGCCCATGGCTATGGCGAGTACCACCAAGATCATGACCTGCATTTTGGTGCTGGAAAATGCAAAGGTGGATGAAACCGTCAGCGTCTCTGCCTATGCAGCCACCATGCCCAAGGTAAAGCTGTATGTGAAATGCGGGGAGCACTATACCGTGAGAGAATTATTGTTTTCCCTGATGCTGGAAAGCCATAACGATGCTGCTGTGGTGCTGGGGGAATACATCGGCGCAAAATTGTTGGGCGAGATGGGGGAGATCTCAGAACATACCGGCGAAGAGAGCAGGGCGGCATTACATAGATTCGCGCAGGCAATGAATGAAAAGGCGGAAGAGATCGGCTGCGAAGATACCTGGTTCATCACACCAAACGGGCTGGATGCCACGGAGACTCTGACGCTGCCGGACGGAAGTACATTAGAGAAGGAACACCATACCACAGCAAAAGATCTGGCGGGAATCTTAAGGTACTGCATGAAAGTTTCCCCGCAGAGGGATTTGTTTTTAGAGATCACAGGAACACAGGATTACTGTTTTACGGAGAACGGACGATCCTTTCAATGCCACAATCATAACGCTTTTTTGCAGATGATGGATGGAGCATTCACCGGGAAGACCGGATTCACGAATAAGGCGGGATACTGCTATGTGGGAGCCCTGAAACGGGACGGAAAATGCCTGATCGTGGCGTTGCTTGCCTGCGGATGGCCGAACCATAAGAACTATAAATGGAGCGACAGCAGGGAATTGTTTACCTATGGATTGGAGAACTATGCGTATCGAAGCTTTGAAGAAGAACCGTTTTCGGGCAGAGAACAGCTGCTTGTGCCGATTCCGGTGTTGGGGGCAAAGAATGATGCATTGACAGAGGAGGTTCTACTGCCTGTGGAACCGGATCCGGAGGCGGAAGGCGTGGATGGACTCTTAATGCGCCCTGACGAGAATGTGGAGATCCTCTACCGTAAGGAACAGTACCTTACGGCACCCGTGGAGGCAGGAGAGTACGTGGGAGAGATCAGTTATCTGGTAGACGGCACGGTATGGCGCAGAGAGCGCCTGATCGCAGCAAAGGATGTGGAAGCCATAGACCTCTTATGGTGCGGCAGGCAGATACTCCTGCGCTTTCTGATGCAATCCCCTATGAAAAAATGACGGGGAAATTGTTCAAAATAAGGAACAATGTATAATTTTTGTAAAAATCTGCAATTCGTTCTTTGCGAGTTGCAGATTTTATGTTATACTAACGACTGTTAATCATGGGGGCATTTGTGCTTCTATATTAATAGAGTTTTCTATATTTATTTTATTATATTATCAACGGAGGGCTGAAACATATGAGCACTACTTCAAAAGCGAGTCAAAGAATAGCAGCTTTACTCGATGACAACAGTTTCGTTGAAATCGGCGGACTTGTAACCGCAAGAGCTACGGATTTCAATCTGAAACCCAATGAAACTCCTTCTGACGGTTGTATTACCGGCTATGGAGTGATCAATGGTAATCTTGTATATGTATATAGCCAGGATGCTTCCGTACTGAACGGAACCATTGGTGAGATGCATGCCAAGAAAATTACAAACCTCTACGATCTGGCTATGAAGACCGGAGCACCTGTGATCGGACTGATCGAGTCTGCAGGCTTAAGACTGCAGGAGGCAACCGATGCACTGGCTGCATTCGGTGAGATTTACTTAAAGCAGACCATGGCTTCCGGCGTGATCCCTCAGATCACCGCTGTATTCGGAACCTGTGGCGGCGGCTTAGGTCTGTTCCCTACCATGACGGATTTCACTTTCATGGAAGAGAAGAACGCCAAGCTGTTTGTGAATGCTCCCAACGCTTTGGACGGCAATGTGATCACCAAGTGTGATTCTTCTTCCGCTAAGTTCCAGGCAGAAGAGAGCGGTATCGTTGATGTGGTGGCTGACGAAGCAACCATTCTGGAGAAGGTAAGAGAGCTGGTAAGCTTCCTGCCTGCCAACAACGAAGATGATGCAAGCTTTTTAGAGGATTGCACCGATGATCTGAATCGTGTGAATCCTGAGATCGCAGGCTGTGTCGGAGACACCTCAGTTGCTCTGTCCATTCTGGCAGATGACAACAATTTCTTCGAAGTAAAGTCCGGATATGCCAAGAATATGGTAACCGGTTTCTTACGGCTCGATGGCGTTACCGTAGGTGCGGTAGCTAACCGTTCCGAGATCTGCGATGAGGAAGGCAAAGTAGCAGAGAAGTTAGACGATGTACTGACCGCAGAGGGCTGCGAGAAGGCTGCAGAGTTCGTGAACTTCTGTGATGCTTTCGGTATCCCCGTACTGACTCTGACCAATGTCAAGGGTTATGAGGCAACTTTAGCTTCCGAGAAGACGATTGCCAAGGCTGCTGCAAAGCTGACCTACGCATTCGCTAACGCTACCGTTCCCAAGGTAAACGTTGTGATCGGCAAGGCTTTAGGAACCGCTTATGTGGTAATGAACTCCAAGGCAATCGGTGCTGACATCACTATGGCATGGCCGGATGCACAGATCGGTGCTATGGACGGCAAGCTTGCTGCCAAGATCATGTATGATGGTCAGGGCGCTGATGTGATCAATGAGAAGGCTGCAGAGTACGAAGCTCTGACTCTGAATGTTACCAGTGCAGCCAAGAGAGGATATGTGGACCAGATCGTAAATGCAGCTGATACCAGAAAATATGTGATCGGCGCATTTGAGATGTTATTCACCAAGAGTGAAGACCGTCCTGCCAAGAAACACGGAACTGTATAAGAAAGGGTGATTATAAAATGAAGAAATTTTTAAGCTTAGTATGTATGATTACCTGCATCTTTGGTTTGACGGCGTGCGGCAGTGAGGAGACCTATACGGATTATGAGCAGCGTAAAATGGATACTGCGATCCAGATCGCTACCCAGTATGTGATCCCTTCTCTTGAGAACTTTGAAGACGAAGCTACCCTTGAGAGCTTTTCCGAGTATACCGCTGATGAAGTGGCATACCTGGTACAGGAAAATGTAGGTATCACTGTTGACGGTTATGCATACAAGACTGCTATCGAGTCTTTCAATTCCGCGAAGGAAACCATCGGCGGTATCACTGCTGTCGGTGATGCAGATGCTACCATCGATGATGATCAGATCATTGTACATGTAGATGTGACCGGGGCAAACCAGAACGCACAGGCAGAAGTGATCTTCAGCAATGATATGTTCCTGAGCATGGAGTCAGCAGCATTGAATCCCGTAGAATCCATGGGTGGTCTGATGACCAAGGCTGCGCTGAATACTCTGATCGGTATGGGAACTGTATTCGTAATGCTGATCATGATCTCACTGATCATTTCCCTGTTCAACTTCATTCCAAAGATCCAGGCTGCATTCAGCAAGAAGGACAAGAAGGAAGAAGCAAAGAGCGCGGGCATCGATAATGCAGTAACTCAGATCGCTGCACAGGAAGAGGCTGAGGCAGATGACACTGAGTTGGTAGCCGTAATCGCAGCTGCAATTGCAGCAAGCGAAGGCGCGGCAAGCACTGACGGATTTGTAGTTCGTTCTATCCGCAAAGTTAGATAATCTAAAATCGTAGGAGGATATTAAAATGAAAAATTATACCATTACCGTAAATGGCAACGTATATGATGTAGTAGTAGAAGAGGGCGCATCTACAGGAGCACCCGTAGCAGCAAAGGCTCCCGCAGCTCCCAAGGCAGCACCCAAGGCTCCCGCAGCTCCCAAGGCAGGCGGCGCAGCAGGCAGCATCAAGGTTGAGGCCGGTGCAGCAGGTAAGATCTTCAAGGTAGAAGCAAGTGTTGGACAGGCTGTTAAGAAGGGTGACGCAGTCATCATTCTGGAAGCTATGAAGATGGAAATCCCCGTTGTAGCTCCCGAAGACGGTACTGTTGCAAGCATTGACGTTGCAGTTGGTGATACTGTTGAGGCTGGTGCAGTTCTGGCAACTCTGAACTAATTTTTTTATCAGCTCTATAAACAACAGGAGGTCATCAAATGGAATATATAGCTAGTACGCTTAACAACCTGATTCATCAGACAGCGTTTTTTAACCTGACCTGGGGAAACTATGTCATGATTCTGGTTGCATGCTTTTTCCTTTATTTAGCTATCCGTCATGAGTTTGAGCCGCTGCTCTTACTCCCGATAGCGTTCGGTATGCTGTTGGTTAATATTTATCCCGATATCATGCTGCACCCTGAAAATGCAGCAAACGGTGCCGGCGGCTTACTGTATTATTTCTATAAGCTGGATGAACTGGCAATCCTGCCGTCCCTGATCTTCATGGGCGTAGGTGCCATGACAGACTTCGGCCCTCTGATCGCAAACCCTAAAAGCTTCCTTTTGGGAGCAGCTGCACAGTTCGGTATTTTCGCAGCATACTTCGGTGCGATCTGGCTGGGATTCAACGACAAGGCAGCTGCAGCCATCTCCATCATTGGTGGTGCTGACGGTCCTACCTCCATCTTCCTTGCTGGTAAGCTGGGACAGACGGCAATTCTGGGACCTATCGCGGTGGCAGCATATTCCTATATGTCACTGGTTCCCATTATCCAGCCCCCTATTATGAGGCTTCTCACCACTGAGAAGGAGAGAAAGATCAAGATGGGTCAGCTTCGTCCGGTATCCAAGCTGGAGAAGATCCTGTTCCCCATCGTTGTTACTATTGTTGTATGTCTGATACTTCCCACCACAGCTCCTCTGGTAGGTATGCTGATGCTGGGTAACCTGTTCCGTGAGTCCGGCGTTGTTCGTCAGCTGACTGAGACAGCATCCAATGCTCTGATGTACATCGTAGTTATTCTGTTAGGTACTTCCGTAGGTGCTACCACCAGTGCAGAAGCATTCCTGAATGCTGATACACTGAAGATCGTAGCTCTGGGTCTGATCGCCTTCATGTTCGGTACCGCAGCAGGTGTTCTGTTCGGTAAACTGATGTGCGTACTGTCCCGCGGCAAGATCAATCCTCTGATCGGTTCTGCAGGTGTATCCGCAGTTCCTATGGCAGCACGTGTATCCCAGAAGGTTGGTGCGGAATCCGACCCTACCAACTTCCTGCTCATGCATGCTATGGGACCTAACGTGGCAGGTGTTATCGGTACTGCCGTAGCAGCCGGTACATTCATGGCAATCTTCGGAGTGTTCTAAGGTGCGGTATATTTCGCGCGAAGCGCGATGAAATAAGTCCGAAGGACTTATGAATGGCATCGCGTTAAACTAATTATAGAAAATAATATTATGGAGGATATTCGTAATGTCAGAAATTGAAAAGAAACCGATTAAGATTACGGAAACTGTTTTACGTGATGCACATCAGTCTCTGATCGCTACCAGAATGCCGACCGAATTCATGCTTCCTATCGTAGATAAGATGGATAAAGTTGGTTATCATTCCGTAGAGTGCTGGGGCGGTGCTACCTTTGATGCATCCCTTCGTTTCCTGAAGGAAGATCCCTGGGACAGACTGAGAAAGCTGCGTGACGGCTTCAAGAACACCAAGTTACAGATGCTGTTCCGTGGACAGAACATTTTAGGTTACAGACCTTATGCAGATGACGTGGTAGATTACTTCGTACAGAAGTCTATCTCCAACGGTATTGATATCATTCGTATTTTCGACTGTCTGAATGACCTGCGCAACTTACAGGAAGCAGTAAATGCTACCAATAAGTTCAAGGCGCAGGAAGGCAGAGGTGAAGCACAGGTTGCTCTGGCTTACACTCTGGGCGATGCCTACACCTTAGAGTACTGGACCGGCATGGCTAAGAAGATCGAAGAGATGGGTGCAGATTCCATCTGTATCAAGGATATGGCTGGTCTGTTAGTACCTTACAAGGCTGCTGAACTGATCAAGGCTATGAAGGAAGTTACCAAGCTTCCCATCCAGCTGCATACCCACTATACTTCCGGTGTTGCAAGCATGACTTACCTGAAGGCAGTAGAGGCCGGTGTTGATGTGATCGATACCGCTATGAGCCCCTTCGCTATGGGTACTTCACAGCCTGCTACCGAGGTTATGGTTGAGACCTTCAAGGGAACCCCTTACGATACCGGTCTGGATCAGAACCTGTTGGCTGAGATCGCTGATTACTTCAGACCTTACAGAGATGAGTGTCTGGCTAACGGCCTGCTGAATCCCAAGGTTATGGGTGTTGATATTAAGACTCTGCTGTACCAGGTACCCGGCGGTATGCTTTCCAACATGGTGAGCCAGCTGAAGGAGCAGAATGCAGAAGACAGATACTACGATGTACTGAAGGAGATCCCTAAGGTTCGTAAGGATCTGGGTGAGCCCCCTCTGGTTACTCCTTCTTCTCAGATCGTTGGTACTCAGGCAGTCTTCAATGTACTGCTCGGTGAGCGTTACAAGATGGCTACCAAGGAGACCAAGGCAGTGTTGCGTGGTGAGTACGGCCAGACCGTTAAGCCCATGAGCCAGGAAGTTATCGACAAGGTTATCCCCGGTGAGGAGAGAATCACCTGCCGTTACGCTGATCTGCTTGACAACGAGATGGATAAGCTGGAAGGCGAAATGAAGGAATGGAAACAGCAGGATGAGGACGTATTGAGCTACGCTCTGTTCCCTCAGGTTGCTACCGACTTCTTCAAATATCGTCAGGCACAGCAGGAAAAGGTTGATATGACCCAGGCTGACACCAAAAACGGTGCATACCCTGTCTAAATAATTCGTCAATAAAAAGTCGCACGACTGCTCGCAGTCAGTGCGGCTTTTTTATTAGACGAACAAAACCACATGAGCAAGTAGGGCGATAGCCCGGATTGCGAATGTGGTTGCGGCTTCGGGAGCGCGAAGCGCGTAGAAGCCGTTATTTAGACATTCCCCCGGGTCGCCACCGGTCGAACCCCGGTCAGCCCGGATTGCGAATGGGCTTAATTACATATTGACAAAAGTGCTTCTCACCAACTAAAATAACAAGTGTTATAGAAGGACACATTGTTTGCTGTAAAAACAGCGGAATGAGAGGGATTATGGCTCGTAAAGAGATGATCACGATTGACAGGATCCTGGATACGGCATTCGCCATGACCAGAGAGGAAGGCTTTGCCAATGTGACTGCTAGAAAAGTTGCGGCGAAGGCAGGATGTTCCACGCAGCCTATTTTCAGAATATATAAGAATATGGAAGAACTGTGGGATGCGGTCTATGAGAGAGCGGCGGCGTATTTTCTGGATTATTACAGCCTGTATCCCCGCACCGGGAAGACACCTTTTGCCAACTTGGGAATGGCGTACATAGCTTTTGCACGGGAAGAAAGACACCTGTTTGAACTTCTGTTTGTATCCGGTGATCAGGGCAGCAAGCATAAGACGAAAAGCATGTATGAGATCCTGAACGGTGATGCCGGAAATGTGGTCTATGAGATCAATCTGGCGAGAGCGGCAGGATGTCCGGACCCCGGAGATCTGTTTATGAAAATGTGGATTTTTATCCATGGAGCTGCCTGCATGTCTCTGACCGGAGATTATGATCTGACAGATTTACAGACGATGCAGCTTTTGGAACATTCCTATTATGCTTTTTACAATGAGACAATGCGAGGTTAAAATCAGTGGCAGAATATGATGTTTTTACCCGGATCAAGGAACACTATGCAAAAATGAGCAAGGGGCATAAAGCCATTGCGGATTATATTTTAGAGCATTTCGATCAGGCGGTATTTATGACAGCAGCCAGGCTGGGGGAGACGCTGGGGATCAGCGAATCTACCGTGGTACGTTTCGCTGCGGGCATCGGCTATGACGGATATCCGAAGTTCCAGAGAGCGCTGGAGGGCTGTGTGCAGGGAAAATTAAACGGCATTCAGAAAATGGATGCCAAATACGGTAAAAGTTCTCAGTCGGAGATATTGACCTCTGTGCTCAGTGCGGATATCGAGAAGATTCAGGACACGATAGACAATCTGGATCCGGCGGCATTTGAGTCAGCAGTAACTACGATCTTAGAAGCGGAGACCATCTATATTATGGGACTCCGCAGCAATGAGCCGTTGGCGGCGTTTTTGCATTTTTACCTGAACATGATCCGCGGAAAGGTATTTTTACTGAACACTACCAGCGTCAGCGAGACGTTTGAACAGATGATCCATATCGGACCGAAGGATTGTTTTATCGGCATCAGTTTTCCAAGATATTCCATGCGGACGTTAAAGGCAATGGAGTTCGCCAATGACAGGAATGCCAAAGTGATTGCGATCACCGACAGTGTCCATTCCCCTATGAATCTGTATTCTTCCTGCAATCTGCTGGCAAGAAGTGACATGGTGTCGGTGGTGGATTCTCTGGTGGCACCACTTAGTGTGATCAATGCACTGGTGGTAGCGCTTTGCCTGAAGTGCCCGGAGCAGGTTCGTAAGAATCTGGAGACACTGGAAGAGACCTGGAACAATTATCAGGTGTATCTGAATGATGAGATTGATTTTATAGATGATGAACCGATATTGGATTATTCTCTGCGACGCAAGGAGCAGTGACGTCGATATGTCGGCAAAAAAGGATGAAAATGAGTAATGTGATAGTAGTCGGCGGCGGTGCTGCCGGTATGATGGCTGCCATTGCGGCAGCAAAATGCGGACATAATGTAACCCTTTTGGAAAAAAATGAAAAGCTTGGGAAAAAGCTGTTTATTACGGGAAAAGGCCGTTGTAATGTGACTAATGGGGCGGATATGGATGTTCTGTTCCAAAATGTCTGCACCAATGAAAAGTTCCTGTACAGTGCTTTTTATAGCTTTGACAATACACAGGTGTGCGATCTGATCGAACAGGCGGGCTGCCCCCTGAAGACAGAACGCGGAGACCGGGTATTTCCGGTATCCGATCATTCTTCGGATGTGATCGCCGCTCTGCAGAGAGAACTGCATAAATATCATGTGGATATTCATCTGCACACAGAAGTGAAAAAGATCCTGACGAAGGAAAGTGACGGGAAGTCTTACTTTTACGGAGTGGAATGTGCGGATCATAAGAAAATGACGGCGGATGACTGCATTATTTGTACCGGCGGCTGTTCCTATGCCAGTACCGGATCTACCGGAGACGGTTACCGGTTCGCAGAGGAGACCGGTCATAATGTGACGGAGCGAAAACCGGCACTGGTTCCCTTAGTGATCCGCGAGAGCTGGTGCAAAGCTCTGATGGGATTATCTCTTAAAAATGTGGAGATCCGGATGCAATGTGGGAAGAAGACCTGGTACGAAGGCTTCGGAGAGATGCTGTTTACCCATTTCGGTGTCAGCGGACCGTTGATTTTGTCCGCCAGCAGCTTTTATTCCAAAAATATTTCTAAACGAAAAGGTGACGATGAGGTAAAGCTTTTCCTGGATCTGAAACCGGCACTGACACCGGAACAGTTAGATAAACGTCTGATTCGGGATTTTGAGGAAGCGAAGAACAAGCAGTTTAAAAATGCACTGGATCATCTGTTTCCTGCGAAGCTGATTCCTGTTATGATAGAACTGTCCGGAATCTCTCCGGAGAAGAAGGTCAATGAGATTGGCAGGGAAGAGAGAAAAGCGTTCGGTATGCTGATCAAGGCATTGCCCATGACGGTGACGGGGACGAGATCTTTTGCGGAAGCAATTATTACCCAGGGCGGAATCTCTGTAAAGGACATCAATCCTTCCACTATGGAATCCAAGCTGGTAAAGCATCTGTATTTTGCAGGGGAAGTACTGGATCTGGATGCAATGACCGGTGGCTTTAACTTACAGATTGCCTGGTCTACGGGACATCTGGCGGGAGACAGCATAGAAGTGGGATGATAATCCCACGCAATCCGTAGGTATCAAAGTCGGGGGCTTTTGAGCCCAACATCATAATCACAAAGAAAAAAAGAAAATAAAAAGAAAAGAGGATATGAATATGAGCTTTAATGTAGCGATTGACGGACCGGCAGGTGCCGGTAAAAGCACGATTGCCAGAGCCGTGGCAAAAAAGAAGGGATTTATCTATGTGGATACCGGAGCAATGTACCGTGCCATGGCACTGTTCATGTTAAGAGAGGGTGTGGATCCTGCGGATGCGGCAGCTATCGCCGATAAATGTAAGGAGGCAGACATCACCATTCAGTATGTGGACGGAGAACAGGTTGTATTGTTAAACGGCGAAAACGTCAATGCTTATCTGCGTACCGAAGAGGTGGGCAATATGGCATCCACCACCAGCGCACAGCCGGCTGTACGTACCAAACTGGTAGAACTCCAGCAGGCACTGGCAGCAAAAAGCGATGTGATCATGGATGGCCGTGATATTGGTACAGTGGTACTTCCTCATGCACAGGTAAAAATCTATCTGACTGCCAGCAGCATGGTGAGGGCAAAAAGAAGATATGACGAGCTGACTGCCAAGGGAGAGACCTGTGACTTAGTAAAGATCCGTCAGGATATCGAGGAAAGAGATTACAGAGATATGCACAGAGAGACTTCTCCGTTAAAGCAGGCGGAGGATGCGGTACTTGTGGATACCTCCGATATGACCATTGAACAGGTCATTGACCGGATCGTGGCATTGATTGGCTAAATGGGAGACGATATATGGAAGTAAGACTGGCAGACTGTGCAGGCTTTTGTTTTGGTGTAAAGCGCGCCGTGGATACTGTGTATGAACAATTAAAAAACGGGAAGACTATATATACCTATGGTCCCATTGTACACAACGAGGAAGTGGTCAGAGAACTGTCGGAAAAGGGTGTACGGGTTCTGGAGAATAAAGAGGAATTGAAACATCTGAAAGCCGGGGAGAACATTCCCACCGTGATCATCCGTGCTCACGGTGTGGCAAAAGAGATCTATGACATCATGGAAGCAAACGGTCTGGAATGTATCGATGCCACCTGCCCTTTTGTGAAAAAGATCCATCGTATCGTGGAACAAAAAAGCACCGAGGGGTATCATGTAATTGTTGTGGGAGATCCGAAGCACCCGGAGGTAGAGGGAATCGTCGGCTGGTGTCCGGGTCCCGTTACCGTTCTGGAGACTCCGGATCAGGCAGAAAATTTTGTAAAAACAGAAGGCGAAAAACTCTGTATTGTTTCTCAGACGACATATAACTACAATAAATTTCAATATATAGTTGAAATTTTTGAAAAAAAAGGTTACAATGATAGTGTTGTGAACACTATCTGTAATGCTACAGAAGAGCGACAGCGATCGGCAAAGACCATTGCAGCGGAAGCTGACGTTATGATTGTAATAGGAGGGAAGCACAGTTCCAACAGCAGAAAGCTTTACGAAATCTGCCAAAGGGAATGTGAGCACACCTATTTTATACAGACACTGGATGACTTGCATTTAGATCTACCTAAAGCTGTTCGACTAGTGGGTATTACCGCGGGGGCTTCCACCCCAAATAAATTAATTGAGGAGGTTCAAAATTATGTCAGAATTAACTTTTGAACAAATGCTGGAAGAATCATTAAAGACAATACATGCAGGAGAGGTAGTCGAAGGTACAGTCATCGATGTGAAACCGGAAGAGATCATTCTGAACATCGGATACAAATCTGACGGTATTCTTACCAAGAACGAATACACCAACGACTCCAGCGTGGATCTTACCACGGTTGCCAAGGTTGGTGACACCATGGAAGTTAAGGTTCTGAAAGTAAATGATGGTGAGGGTCAGGTTCTCCTTACCTACAAGCGTCTTGCTGCAGACAGAGGCAACAAGAGAATCGAAGAAGCATTTAACAATCACGAAGTACTTAAAGCAACCGTATCCCAGGTGCTGGACGGTGGCTTAAGTGTAATCGTGGACGAAGTAAGAATCTTCATCCCCGCAAGCCTGGTATCCGATACTTATGAGAAGGATCTGACCAAGTATGCCGGACAGGAGATCGAATTCGTGATCAGCGAGTACAATCCCAAGAGAAGAAGATACATCGGCGACCGTAAGCAGCTCATCGTAGCTAAGAAGGCTGAACTGCAGAAGGAACTCTTCGAGAAGATCAAAGAAGGCGACATCGTAGAAGGCGTTGTTAAGAACGTAACCGATTTCGGTGCATTTATCGATCTGGGTGGTGCAGACGGACTGCTTCATATCTCTGAGATGTCCTGGGGCAGAGTGGAACATCCCAAGAAGGTATTCAAGGTTGGCGACAAGCTGAAAGTCCTGATCAAGGAGATCAACGGCAATAAGATCGCATTATCCCTCAAATTCGATGATGCTAACCCTTGGAAGGACGCTGCACAGAAGTATGCAGTCGGCAATGTAGTAACCGGTAAGGTTGCAAGAATGACTGACTTCGGTGCATTCGTAGAGTTAGAGCCCGGTGTGGACGCACTGCTTCATGTATCTCAGATTGCCAAGGAGCATATCGAGAAGCCCTCTGATGTACTGAGCGTAGGCGATGAAGTGACTGCAAAGGTTGTAGACTTTAATGAGGCGGATCATAAGATTTCCCTTAGCGTTAAGGCACTGACTGCTCCTGAACCCGCTGAGGCAAAGGAAGAGTCTGACGCAGATGTAGTATCTGTGGATATCGACGCTGTAATCGCTGCAGAAGCTGCAGACACTGAGGAATAAGTAACCGTTAGGTGGTAGATATTCGTGATATACGATTATGAGTATTTTAAAAAAGAGATTTATTCTCTGACTACGATTGATCTGAATGCTTACAAAGAGAAGCAGATGAAGCGGCGTATCGATACCCTGATCGCTAAACATAAGATTGTAGGATATGATAAGTATGTACAGGCACTGAAGACGGATAAAGATTTATTCGAGGAGTTTGTGGGATATATTACGATTAATGTCTCAGAATTCTATCGTAATCCGGAACAGTGGAAATATCTGGAAGACACCGTGATCCCGGAGCTGATCCAACGTTTTGGTAAGAATCTTAAGATCTGGAGTGCTGCCTGTTCCACAGGGGATGAGCCTTACTCACTGGTAATGGCTCTGTCACGGCACATTCCGTTACAGCAGATCCACATCTATGCTACCGATCTGGACAAGCAGGTCATTGCGAAGGCAAAGGCTGGTCTGTACGGTGAGAAGAGCATAGAAGGAGTGCCGGAAGATCTGAAGAAGAAATACTTCACGAAGATTGGCCCCTCCTATAAGATAGCAGATGAGATCAAAGCGAGAGTGGATTTCCACCAGCATAATTTACTAAAGGATATGTATCCTACCGATTGTGATCTGATCGTGTGCAGAAATGTACTGATCTACTTTACGGAAGAAGCAAAGGATCAGGTATTCCGGAAGTATTACCAGTCCCTGGCAAAGGGCGGTATGCTGTTTATCGGAAGTACGGAACAGATTATGAATTATCGTGAGATTGGTTTTGACAGAAAGAGTTCTTTCTATTATGTAAAACCGTTATAACAAAAAAAGAGGAAAGCGGATTCGCTTTCCTCTTTTTGGCTGACAAATTTATTTTAGTATGTAGATGCGATCATGGACAGAACGTGGTTGGCATACTGCGTAAAACCTTCTCTGTTTTTCTTCATCTCATCGGTTAGCTCGAAGAACAATTCTTTGCTCTTATAATCTCTCTTAAAGAAAGGAGTAAATAAGATATCCCATTGCGGCAGATAGCAGGAGAACTTCCTGGTATAGCAATTTGCTGCCGAGGCCTGGATCCGATGCTCCTTATCGACGAAACCGGCAACGGATTTATGCAGTGCTACATCCTCTGTGGGAAGATAATAGTAATCCGTGTAATTGGAATAGAAATATTTCAGCTCTTCCTCATAGATCGGTACTTTTAAGGTAGCATTGTCTCCTTCGCCGCGGAAGTAGCAGTTCGCAGCGGATGCAGTTACGGGCTTGGGCAGAGGAGTGGGGAGCTGCAGAGTGATCAGCAGCTCCTTGCGCTTGGAACCGTTCACGTCTTTATAGTAATTTGCCTGTACCTTCTTAGCCTTTACACTGTTTTCGTTGAACAGATCGTAATATGCCAGGATCGGAAGAACCTCTAACATCCCCTTTAAATCATCTGCATTATGTAAGAACAATGCCTTTTCGGTGAACTCCGAAGGATTCTTCACGTAATCATGGTACAGACCGATCAGTTCACCACCGGAGAAGACATCGGTACGGGCAATCCCCAGATATTGTTCCAGGGTCTTCTGCTTACAGTTCGGAAGCTTTAAAAAGAACTTATAGGGAGAGATCCTGCGGTAAATATCGATTCCCCGGAATCCTTCAAAGGAGAAGGGAAGCTTTAGCTGTGTACACTTTTGCGTAATAAAAGGAAGATCAAAATTATTACCGTTAAAATGTACGAGATAGCGGTAATCCCTGGAAAAATCAAAGAAAGCAGTGAGAATCTCACCTTCTTTTGAATAATCCTCTGCCATCCACTGGATGGTATGCCATTTGCCTGCCTGATAATAGGCACAGCCTATCATATATAAATAAGAAGTACGGGAAGTGAAGCCTGTGGTCTCAATATCGAGAAAAAGTATCTGCTCCAGAGGCGCCAGCTTATCCAGGGGATAGGAGATCGCAAAATTCTCCAGAGTCTCTTCTGATTTTTTCATGTATGACCTCTTTCTGCCGTATGAGGCAATTTGATCAGTCCGTTATAGATGAATTTATTCTACCATAATTTTATAATTTGCAGTAGCATTTTGTTGATAAAAGTTGATAAAATTTGATAAAAATAGTACAATTACCATGATGTACATTGAAATATAAGTAACTATTTAGAAAGGATGTTAGGAAATGGCAAAGTTGACATTTGTAGGCGGAATACATCCCTATGATGGAAAAGATCTGTCCAAGGACAAACCGATCCAGGATGTCCTGCCCAAGGGAGAAATGGTCTATCCTCTGTCCCAGCATATCGGTGCTCCTGCAAAGCCTATTGTGGCAAAAGGAGACAGGGTACTGGCGGGCCAGAAGATCGCGGAGAGCGGTGGCTTCGTGTCGGCACCCATCTATGCATCTGTGTCGGGTACGGTGAAAGCCATTGAGACGAGACGAGTGGTAACGGGAGATCTGATACAGAGTATTATAATTGACAATGACGGTCTGTATGAGAGCGAAGAATTTCATCCGTATGCACCGGTGGATAAGCTGCAGAAGGAAGAGATCATTGACATTGTGAAGGAAGCCGGAATCGTAGGTATGGGTGGTGCCGGATTCCCTACCCATGTGAAGCTGTCACCGAAAGATCCCAATAAAATTGAATATGTCATCGCCAACTGTGCGGAATGTGAGCCTTATCTGACTTCCGATTACCGTAGAATGATGGAAGAACCGGACAAACTGATCGGTGGTCTGAAGATCATGCTGAAGCTGTTTGACAATGCCCATGGTATTCTGGCGGTGGAAGATAATAAACCGGATTGCATTTCATTGCTGAAGCAGCTGACGAAAAATGATCCGCAGATCACAGTCAAGGCATTGAAGACGAAGTACCCCCAGGGTGCGGAGCGTCAGTTGATCTATGCCACAACAGGACGTAAGATCAATTCCTCCATGCTTCCTGCGGATGTGGGATGTATCGTGGACAATGTGGATACTGTAGTGGCTATTTACAGAGCCGTGACGGAAGGGCGACCTCTGATGGAACGTATCATAACCGTTACCGGTGATGCCGTGGCGAATCCCCGGAACTTCCGCGTACCCATCGGCATGAGTTATCAGGAGCTGTTGGATGTGGCAGGTGGATTTAAACAGGAGCCGGAGAAGATCATCTGTGGTGGCCCCATGATGGGCTTCGGCATGTTCCAGCTGGATGTGCCTACGACCAAGACATCCACAGCGCTGCTGGCACTGACCCAGGATGATGTATCCGCTATGGAGCCCAGTCCCTGTATCAACTGTGGGCGCTGTGTGGAAGCCTGTCCCGGCCGTATTGTGCCCAGTCTCTTAGCAACTTATGCAGAGCACTTTGATGAAGAAGCGTTCGTAGAGCATAATGGCATGGAATGCTGTGAGTGCGGCTGTTGTAGTTATGTATGTCCGGCAAAGCGTCCTCTGACGCAGGAGATCAAATCCATGCGTAAGATCCAGCTCGCCAAAAAGAAAAAGAAGTAGGAGGGAAGAACATTGAGCGGACTTTTGAAAGTATCTTCAAATCCTCATATAAGGTCAAAAGTAACGACCAGCAGTATTATGACAGCTGTGGTGATCGCACTGCTGCCTGCTGCCGGTTTCGGAATCTATAACTTCGGTCCCAGAGCATTGGCAGTGATGGCTGTGACCATTGCAAGCACAGTCCTGACAGAATTGTTATTCGGCTGGCTCTGGAAGAAAAAAATTACCATTACCGATATGTCTGCGGTAGTAACGGGACTTTTACTGGCACTGAACCTGCCGGTGAGCATTCCGCTGTGGATGGCGGCTTTGGGCGGTGTGTTTGCAATTCTGGTAGTAAAAATGCTGTTCGGTGGTCTGGGACAGAATTTCATGAACCCGGCACTGGCAGCCAGATGTTTCCTGTTGATTTCTTTCCCTTCGCAGATGACGAACTTTACCTGTGATGCCTATACCGGAGCTACCCCACTGGCGGCACTGAAGGCAGGAGAGAGTGTCAATGTTATGAACATGATCGTAGGTAAGACTGCCGGTACCATCGGTGAGACTTCCATGATCGCGTTGTTGATCGGTGCATGTTTTCTGATCCTGATCGGTGTGATTGACCTTCGGATTCCCGGTACATACATTGTTACCGTGATCCTGTTTGCCGGAATTTTTGGAGGACACGGCTTTGATCCGGCATATCTGTCTGCACAGCTTGCAGGCGGTGGTCTGATCCTGGGAGCTTTCTTCATGGCAACGGATTATGTGACCAGACCTGTCACGAGCAAGGGACAGTATGTATACGGCATTGTTCTGGGACTTCTCACCGGAATCTTCCGTATCTTCGGACCGGGTGCGGAAGGCGTATCCTATGCGATTATTTTAGGTAACCTTTTAGTACCTCTGATCGAGAAATTCACCATGCCGACAGCTTTTGGCAGAAAGGCAGGTGTGAGACGTGAAAAATAATAAAGATATTCAGGCAATGTTAAAAGAAGCAGGCATTTTGTTCGCAATCACACTGATTGCAGGACTGCTGCTTGGTTTTGTCTATGAACTGACTAAGGAGCCCATCCGCCTGCAGGAGGAAAAGGCAGTGCAGGAAGCCTGCCGGGCAGTTTTTGCGGATGCACATCAGTTTGAAGAACTGGATGCTTATACGCCTTCCGCGGATACCGCACAGAAGTTATCCGATACCGGAATTACCATCGGTACGGTCTATGAGGCACAGGATGCTTCCGGAGCACAGTTAGGTTATGTGATCCAGACGACGACTTCCGAAGGCTACGGCGGTAATATCGTGTTGTACGTAGGTATCCGTCTGGATGGAACAGTAAATGACATTTCCATCTTAAGCATCTCCGAGACTCCGGGACTTGGTATGAAAGCCGGCGATGTGCTGGTACCACAGTTCCATAATAAGAATGTGAAGAGCTTTACTTATACGAAGACCGGCGCTGCCTCCGACAGTGAGATCGATGCCATCAGCGGCGCGACCATTACGACTAAGGCGGTGACCAATGCCGTCAATGGAAGCCTTCTGGCATTTCATGATTATGTGCAGGGAGGTGCAGGCAATGAATAAAGCGGGAGAAAGAATTTATAACGGTATTATAAAAGAGAACCCTACCTTTGTACTGATGCTTGGAATGTGTCCCACACTGGCGGTTACCACATCTGCCATGAACGGACTGGGAATGGGACTGACGACAGCGGTGGTACTTACCATGAGTAATCTGATCATTTCCCTGCTCAGAAAAGTGATCCCCAGCAGAGTAAGAATTCCTGCATTTATCGTGATCATTGCATCCTTCGTAACTGCTGTACAGCTGCTGTTACAGGCATATCTGCCGTCACTGAACGATGCCCTGGGCGTGTACATTCCACTGATCGTGGTAAACTGTATTATTTTAGGAAGAGCGGAGAGTTATGCATATTCCAATCCTCCCATTCCGTCATTGTTTGACGGACTTGGCATGGGCCTTGGATTTTCCCTGGCACTGACCTGTATCGGTGCAGTGAGAGAGATCCTGGCGGCAGGATCCATCTTCGGATTTCAGATCATGCCGGATTCCTATGTGACGATTAACATTTTCGGGCTGGCACCCGGTGCGTTCTTCGTACTGGCGGCATTGACAGCTCTGCAGAATTATGTGAAGAACAAGAGAAAACTGGCAGGCAAAGATTACGAGAAGATCCAGTCCGGCTGCGGACATGACTGTCTCCACTGTGGGGAGAGCGGCTGCTCGGAACGGTTCTATGATACAACAGAGAATGCCGGACAGACAGTAGAAGCTGCAGTATCTAAGATGCAAAATGCAAAGGCTGCGGCAGATGCACTTGAAACGATAGACTTAGACAAGGAGGACAAATAAATGGATAGTGTAAAAGATATGCTTCTGTTACTGATCAGTTCCTCCATTGTCAGCAATATCGTCTTAAGCCAGTTCATGGGACTTTGTCCTTTCCTCGGGGTATCCCGTAAGATCAAGACGGCAGGCGGTATGGGCACGGCGGTTATTTTCGTCATTACCCTTGCGAGTGCGGTGGCTGGTGTGATCTATAAGTTCATTTTACAGCCGTTACACATTGAGTACTTAGAGACCATTGTATTCATTCTTGTCATTGCGGCGCTGGTACAGTTCGTGGAAATGTTCCTGAAAAAGGCAATGCCTTCTCTGTATCAGGCACTGGGCGTATATCTTCCTCTGATCACCACCAACTGTGCGGTCTTAGGTGTTGCTATTACCAATGTACAGAAGGAATACGGTATTTTAACCGGTATTGTGAACGGTTTCGCCACGGCACTTGGTTTTACCATTGCCATCGTGATCTTAGCGGGACTGCGTGAGAAGATGGAATACAATGAAGTTCCGGAATCCTTCAAGGGAATGCCTATGGTTCTGCTGACAGCAGGACTGATGGCAATTGCTTTCTGCGGATTCTCCGGTCTGATTTAGGAAGGGAGTAACTTAAAGATGAGTATAACAGGAATTCTGATTGCTGCGGCATGTGTCGGAATCGTCGGCATCTTTGTGGGACTGTTCCTCGGCGTGGCCGGTATTAAATTCAAAGTAGAAGTAGATGAGAGGGAGGAGGCGGTGCTTGCCGCCCTTCCCGGTAATAACTGCGGTGGCTGTGGATTTGCCGGATGTTCCGGACTGGCAGCTGCCATTGCAAAAGGAGAGGCTGCGGTCAATACCTGTCCGGTAGGAGGAGAAGAAGTCGGCAAAAAAATTGCTGCGATCATGGGAGTGGAGGCCGGAGCTTCCGAACGTAAGGTGGCGTATGTTCACTGCCAGGGAGACTGCGATCGGACGAAGACGGATTATGATTATTACGGCATCAAGGACTGCCGTATGATGAGCTTTGTCCCCGGTGGTGGCCCGAAGTCCTGCAACAGTGGCTGCCTGGGATATGGAACCTGTGTGCAGGTATGTCCGTTTGATGCCATTCATGTAGAGAACGGTGTGGCGGTAGTAGATAAGGAAAAATGTAAAGCCTGCGGAAAATGCGTGGAAGTATGTCCAAAGCATCTGATCAGTTTAAGACCATATTCCAATACCGTGCAGGTGGCATGTAGTTCCACAGACAAAGGTCCCGTTACCATGAAAGCCTGCACAACAGGCTGTGTGGGCTGCGGTATCTGTGTGAAGAACTGTCAGCATGATGCTGTGAAAGTAGAGAACTTCCATGCGGTCATTGACCCGGAGAAATGCGTAGGTTGTGGTGCCTGCATGGAGAAGTGCCCGAAGAAATGTATCGTAAAGGCATAGCATCAAAGTCGGGGACTTTTGCCCCCGACATCATAATAAAAAGTACAAGAGGAGAAAAGATATGCGTCTTCCGGACGATTATGAAGATCACGGAGGCGGGCTGACACCTACGGTGATCAGTGCCATTGTAGCTGTCACGATCTTCGTGGCGGTGATTCTTTGTGTGGTATTGATCATAAACAGGAGACCCACATCCCACCAACAGAATACTTCGGCTGCACAGACGGAGAATACTTCTCTGACGGGAAGTAATCAGACAGATAAATACCCGGATACGCAGGACCTGATCACCGGAAGCACGTTATCTCCCTCGGATCTGGACTTCTGGGACAAGTTTCCGGAAGCGACGGCTACACCCATGCCTTCTGCAGATCCTTCCGCACAGGATGGAAAAAAGGAGACGATGGAAGCAGATCCTTCCACGGACGGGAAACACACCCTGGTGACCAACCGGGACGGCAAGGAAGAATGGGTGCTGATCAGTCCGTATCTTCCGAAGCATGAATATGATTTTACCAAACTGGTGTGCCAGTCGGATCTGATGAAATACTATCAGGACGGAAAATTAACTTCCTATGTAGGAGTGGATATTTCCAAATATCAGGATTATGTAGATTTTCTGAAACTGAAAAAAGCCGGTGTGGATTTTGTGATGCTCCGGGTAGGTGCCAGAGGTTACGGCAGCGGACAGATCGTGCTGGATGATTATTTTACGGATAACATCAAGAGAGCCACCGATGCAGGACTTCGGATCGGCGTATATTTTACTTCCCAGGCAATCACAGAGGAAGAAGCGATAGAGGAAGCAAAAGTGGTCCTGGAGAATATCAAAGACTACAAGGTTACTTATCCTGTGGCGTTTGATATGAGCTTTGTGGAGAATGACACGGCGAGAATCGAGAGCGTAAACAGGGCGGATAAGACGAAGATCACGAAGGCTTTTCTGGACACGATAGCTGCAGCGGGATATAAGCCACTGCTCTATGGAGACAAGGAATGGCTGATAAAGGAAATCGACCTGTCCAAGCTGTCGGCGTACGATGTATGGCTGTCACAGTTTACAGATATCCCGGATTATCCGTACCGTTTTACCATGTGGCAGTATGCAGGCGATGTGGCAATTGACGGTATCGCGGGCTATGCCAATATGAATATCAGCTTTATTGATTATTCGGAGAAATAGTCGGATAATTCAAAATCCCCGGCGCTATGGTGAGGGCAGAATAAATCTCGGCATAGCGGCTGGGAGCGATTTCCTCCACGTAATTGTATGAAAAATTATTTGTGACACCTTTGCTTCGCAGAATGTCGATGGCTTTATTATAGGCGATAGCGGCTTCTGTCTCGTTAGCATAGCGTCCCACCAGATAATTACCGCGAATATGAATGCGGACAGTATAAATGTACTGTCCGTTTTTTGCTGCGGTTTTGCGGACACCGTGATAGACATTATGGATCTCTAAATTTTCCCTCCTAAAATCCGTCGGATCACCGTTGCGGAAACAATAGTCTGTGCCGGGAACGGCATAACTTTTGATCCCGTAGCGGGAGGTCAGAGTGACCTGCATTCCATAATCCGCCACAAAGTAATGATTACCCCGGCGCATGATCTTGTGGGAGGAATAATAGAACAGATCCTCCAGATCGAACTTTAATACATGATGGGGAGACAGATAATAGTAAAACAGCCGTTGTCCCATATAGATGGGGTTCCCAAGGTAGATCCCGTTGTCCCGGAAATTAAGAAGGCAGACCCACTTCTCAAAAGGAAGAGGGGAGCCAGGCTCGTAGGATTTAAGAGAGGTAGAAAGGTCTGAAAGCAGACGAAATCCTTCTTCGTAAGCCCTATGGGCATCCTCTGCCACAGGGTAGCTGCCGAGACTGATATGTTTCCCATGCCGGGTCAAAGAGGCACGATAATAGACCGTCCCGTCTTTTTTGACGGCACGGAACACTCCTTTATATACTTGCTCTTTTTCACTGTTTTTTTCACTCATATTCTTATACTAACATTTTTCCCGGAAGAACAACAGATATATTTTTCGGACGAGCTGCATAGAATGAAGTTAGAGTCCAAATAAGAAAATGAGAAAGGGTCAGTTTTCAGCGATGTATAAAAAAGCTTTGAGCGGACTACTGACGATAAATCTGTTGTTTTTGCTGGGAGTCTTAAGCCTGTGCAGAATGGAGGACATCGGACAGAAAATGCAGCAGGCGGTCCGTCAGACACAGGCAGAGGAGAGACTGTTGGCAGACAGAGAGAGCATGGTTATGGGGATCGCTTCCAGAACCTCCTCCGGACAGAGAGTAGTGGATTGCAATGAATTGCAGAGAAACAGCAAGTATCAGCTGACAGAAAAGGAGCTGGAGGTATTGCTTCGGATTGTAGAGGCGGAAGCGGGATGTGAGGATGAGGAGGGGAAGCTTTTGGTGGCAAATGTGATACTGAACCGATTGAATTCTCCCAAATTCCCGGATAGTATTACGGAGGTCGTGTTCCAGCGGGAGAATGGAGTAGCACAATTCTCTCCGGCTTATGACGGGAGCTATGCCTGTGCAGAAGTCAGTGAAGAGACGGTAAAAGCAGTGGGACGGGCTTTGAAAGGCGAAGACATATCTGACGGAGCACTGTATTTTGCAGCCAGAAAATACGCGGAGGATGACAGAATGCGGTGGTTTGATGAAAAACTTACGTTATTGTTCCGTTACGGAGGGCACGAGTTTTTTAAAGAGTAATACAATACAGGGATACTTTATCAATTCACCTTGCAACAGTACCTAAAATATGCTATACTTTTACGAAATTACAAGTGGATCATCATCCATAGATACATATAGATACGGAGGAGAGGAAATGGAAGTAATTTATCGCAGTACACGCAGCAACAGCGCACCGGTAACCGCATCACAGGCGATCCTGAAGGGATTATCCGATGACGGAGGATTGTTTGTACCGGATCATATTCCTACATTGGACAAGAGCCTTAAGGAGCTTGCTGGAATGACTTATCAGCAGGTTGCATATGAGGTTATGAAATTATTCCTGACGGATTTCACGGAAGAAGAACTGAAGAACTGTATTAACAGTGCTTATGATTCCAAGTTTGATACAGAAAAAATTGCTCCGCTTGTGAAGGCAGACGATGCGTATTATCTGGAATTGTTCCATGGATCCACCATTGCTTTTAAGGATATGGCACTTTCCATTTTACCTCATCTGATGATCACTTCTGCCCGCAAGAACAATATTAAGAACGAGATCGTGATCCTGACCGCTACCTCCGGTGATACCGGTAAGGCAGCCCTGGCAGGCTTTGCAGATGTAAAAGGCACTCGTATCATTGTATTTTATCCGAAGAACGGTGTCAGCCCGATCCAGGAGAAGCAGATGGTGACCCAGAAGGGCGCTAATACCTTCGTAGTAGGTATTCACGGCAATTTTGACGATGCCCAGACCGGCGTGAAGAAGATCTTCTCCGATAAGGAGCTGGCAAAAGAGATGGATGAGAAGGGCTTCCAGTTCTCCTCGGCCAACTCTATCAACATCGGACGTCTGGTACCTCAGATCTGCTATTATGTATATGCTTATGCTCAGTTATGTAAAGACGGCAAGATCGCAGAGGGTGAGAAGATCAATGTTGTAGTTCCCACCGGTAACTTCGGTAACATTCTGGCAGCATTTTATGCGAAGAATATGGGGCTTCCCATTGATAAACTGATCTGTGCTTCCAATGATAATAAGGTACTGTATGATTTCTTCCGTACCGGAACCTATGACCGCAACAGAGAGTTCGTACTGACGACATCTCCCTCCATGGATATTCTGATCTCCAGCAACTTAGAGCGTCTGATCTACCGTATCGCAGGCAATGATGCAGATAAAAACCGGGAGCTGATGAGTGCGCTGACCGGCAACGGCAAATACGAGATCACCAAAGAAATGAAGGCACAGCTGTCTGACTTCTATGGTAACTTCGCAAGTGAGGCAGAGACAGCAGCAGAGATTCGCCGTCTGTATGAGAAGTGCGGCTATGTGATCGATACCCATACCGCAGTAGCTTCCGCAGTATACGGAAAATATGTGGCAGAGACCGGGGATCATAAGACTACCGTTATTGCTTCTACCGCAAGCCCCTTCAAATTCACCAGAAGCGTCATGGATGCGATTGATACCAAATATGATGTAATGGGTGATTTTGAACTGGTGGACGAATTATCCAAAATTGCTAAGGTGAAGGTGCCCGGAGCTATCGAAGAGATCCGTACCGCACCTATACTTCATGATACGCAGTGTGATGTGGATAAAATGAAGGATACCGTAAAAAGTTTTCTTGGTATTTAATGTGGAATAAGATCATGATCAGAGAATCCCTCTTTGTGTGAGGGATTCTCTTTTTGTGGAAGTGTTAATTGTTACAGGATTCACAGCGGTCAAAACCGGGGTTAAAGGCATAGAAGTTCTTTGAATTCAGGTGGTCCTGTGTGATACGGAGGGCTTCTCCGAAGCGCTGGTAATGGACGACTTCGCGGGCACGCAGGAATTTGATGGGTTCGCAGATATCCGGATCTTTGATCAGCCGTAAGATGTTGTCATAGGTGGAGCGGGCTTTCTGCTCTGGGGCGACCTTGTAAGTACAACATATACAAAAATATAGAGGATAAAGCAGATATTCCGCCTTTCCAGTGTATCAATTCAGACGTTCAGAAATGAGCGTCTATTTTTTTACCCTAAAACCAGAAAGGATGTGATACCACGAAGAAATCACCACCGCCGGAGCGTTCCCCTCCGGCTTCCAGACCAGAACCCAAAACCAACCATCAAACACAACATTCAGAAAGGACAGGTACATCTATATGGAATTAAAATTCGTTATCCCCAACATGGAAAAGACATTCGGCAACTTGGAGTTTGCCGGAGAAGACAAAACAGAACAGAAAAGAATCAACGGACGCATGGCGGTACTCTCTCGCAGCTTCAACCTTTATTCAGACGTACAGAGGGCGGATGATATTGTGGTTATCCTCCCTGCCGAAGCCGGAGAGAAACATTTTGACTTTGAAGAACGTGTGAAGCTCGTCAATCCCCGTATCACCGCAGAGGGCTATAAAATCGGCACAAGGGGCTTTACCAACTACATTTTGCACGCTGACGATATGGTAAAAGCGTAAGGAAAAGGAGGACATCAGACTATGAGATTAGCAAACGGAATCGTGATTGACAAGGAAGCAACATTCGGGGCATTGAAATTTTCTGCCCTCCGCCGTGAGGTTCACCTCCAGAATGAAGACGGCTCGGTATCAGAAGAAATCAAGGAGCGTACCTATGACTTAAAATCCAGAGGACAGGGGCGTATGATTCAGGTTTCCATCCCTGCCAGCGTGCCGTTAAAGGAGTTCGATTACAACGCAGAGGTGGAACTTATCAATCCGGTGGCAGATACCGTGGCAACGGCTACCTTTCAGGGAGCAGAGGTGGACTGGTACATCAAGGCGGAGGATATTGTCCTGAAAAAAGGGGCTGCCATGAATCCGCAGACACCGAAAAAAGACGCTCCCCCTGCAAAATAACAGATAAATAAGAGAAAAACGAAAGGAGGATTGTTCCCATGAAGCAGCTTTTCCCCCGTGGAAAACGTATCCGCCCCACGGATAAAGACCTTGTGTTCCATACCGCCCTTGCCGCCCTGTTCCCTGTCTTCCTGCTGGTTGTCCTGCTGTTTCATATCCGGCAAATTGCCGGAACCAACTGGCAGGAAGTGTCCCTTTCCCAGATAGCACAGGACATAAATATCCCTTACCTGTTATTCAGCATGGGCGTGGCAGGGCTGGTGTGTCTTACAGCAGTTCTTCTGTTCTGGCGATACCGCAGGGATGAAGTAAAGCAGCTCATCCACCGCCAAAAGCTGGCAAGGATGGTGTTGGAAAACAAGTGGTATGAATCGGAGCAGAGAAAGGAAGACGCTTTTTTCAAGGACTTGTCTTCCAGCCGTTCCAAAGAAACCATCACTTACTTTCCCAAAATCTACTACCGGATGAAACAGGGCTTGCTCCATATCCGTGTGGAAATCACCTTGGGGAAATATCAGGAACAGCTTTTAAACTTGGAGAAAAAGCTGGAAAGCGGCTTGTACTGTGAGCTGACGGATAAGGAATTAAAGGATTCCTATGTGGAGTACACCCTGCTCTATGATACCATTGCCAACCGTATCTCCATTGAGGATGTACAGGCAAAGGACGGCAGGCTCCGGCTTATGGAAAATGTCTGGTGGGAGTATGACAAGCTCCCCCATATGCTCATTGCCGGAGGAACCGGCGGCGGAAAGACCTATTTCATCCTGACCCTCATTGAAGCCCTGCTCCGCACTAACGCCGTCCTGTTCGTGTTAGACCCAAAGAACGCAGACCTTGCGGATTTACAGGCGGTTATGCCGGATGTGTACTACAAAAAGGAAGATATGCTCGCCTGCATTGACCGTTTCTATGAAGAAATGATGAAACGCAGCGAAGACATGAAGCTCATGGAGAATTACCGGACAGGGGAAAATTACGCTTATCTGGGGCTTCCGGCAAATTTCCTTATCTTTGATGAATATGTGGCATTTATGGAAATGCTCGGCACAAAGGAAAACGCTGCTGTCCTCAACAAACTAAAGCAAATCGTTATGCTTGGGCGGCAGGCTGGCTTCTTCCTGATTCTCGCCTGCCAGCGTCCGGATGCAAAGTATCTGGGGGACGGAATCCGTGACCAGTTCAATTTCCGTGTAGCTCTGGGACGGATGTCGGAAATGGGCTATGGGATGATGTTCGGAGAAACCACAAAGGACTTCTTTCTCAAGCAGATAAAAGGGCGTGGCTATGTGGATGTGGGAACCAGCGTTATCTCGGAGTTTTACACGCCCCTTGTGCCAAAAGGGCACGATTTCCTCAAAGAAATTAAAAAGCTCATAGACAGCAGGCAGGGAGTGCAGGCGGCGTGCGAAGCGAAAGCCGCAGAAACGGACTGACCTGCTGTGGCTGGTGTGCCGCAAGGCACGCCAGCATAAACCCCTCGTATCTAACAGAGGGGTACAAATCGACAGGCAACAACCAAACAACAGGGCAGAATCCCACGGTACACAAGGGATTTTCCCATATCCGGCGTGTGTCAACAAGGCTCTGAAAGTTGACATACGCTTTTTTAGACAGGAGGGATTTTCACTGAATGAAGAAACATGGGTACGGGACATCAAAGAAAAACGGGAAGTTTACGGTATCTCACAACAGAAACTTGCCCTAGCTGCCGGAATCACCCGTCCGTACCTGAGCGATATTGAAACGGGCAAGGCTCACCCATCCGAAGCATTACAGGGAACCATCACGGAAGCTCTGGAACGCTTCAATCCAGACGCTCCTCTTGAAATGCTCTTTGACTATGTGCGGATTCGTTTTCCCACTACGGATGTGAAGCATATCGTGGAAGACGTGCTTCGGCTAAAGCTCCCCTACTTTATCCATGAAGACTACGGCTTCTATTCTTACACAGAGCATTACTATCTGGGGGATATTTTCGTTCTGGTATCGCCGGAACTGGAAAAAGGGGTGCTGCTGGAACTGAAAGGGCGTGGCTGCCGCCAGTTTGAAAGCTATCTGCTGGCACAGGAACGGAGCTGGTATGAGTTTTTCATGGATGTTCTCATGGAGGACGGCGTGATGAAGCGGCTTGACCTCGCCATCAATGACAAAACGGGAATCCTGAACATTCCCCATCTGACAGAGAAGTGCCGGAATGAGGAATGTATCTCGGTCTTTCGCAGCTTTAAAAGCTACCGCAGCGGCGAACTGGTACGGCGTGAGGAAAAAGAATGTATGGGGAACACCCTGTATATCGGTTCTCTCCAAAGTGAGGTGTACTTCTGCATTTATGAAAAGGACTATGAGCAGTACAAAAAACATGATATTCCCATTGCGGACGCAGAGGTAAAGAACCGTTTTGAAATCCGGCTGAAAAATGAGCGTGCCTTTTACGCCATCCGTGACCTGTTAGAACATGACAATCCAGAACGGACAGCCTTTCAAATCATCAACCGCTATGTCCGGTTCGTGGACAGGGACGATACGAAGCCCCGTTCTGACTGGCGTATCAATGAGGAATGGGCGTGGTTTATGGGGGAACACAGGGGAAGCCTGAAACTGACAACGAAACCGGAACCATATTCCTTTGAACGTACCCTGCACTGGCTCTCCCATCAGGTAGCCCCCACGTTAAAGCTGGCTCTCCGTCTGGATAAGATGAACCACACCCAGATTGTCCATGACATCATCACCCATGCCAAACTGACGGAGAAGCACGAAAAAATCCTGAAGCAGCAAGCCGCCGCTGCAAAGGAGGTGGTGGTTTAACGGCGGCAATCTTGGAACCTAAGAAATCTTACAGGAAAGAAAGGAGCTTTTATGAATTTCGGACAAAATCTTTACAACTGGTTTTTATCCAACGCCCAGTCCCTTGTGCTGCTGGCAATCGTGGTGATTGGACTGTACCTCGGATTTAAGAGGGAATTTTCCAAACTTATCGGCTTTCTGGTGGTATCCCTTGTAGCGGTCGGTCTGGTCTTCAATGCGGACGGTGTAAAGGACATCTTACTGGAACTGTTCAATAAGATTATCGGTGCATAGGAAACCCTTGTTACACTTCCGTTATGGAGCAAGCTCTGATTGCTTCATGGCGGAAGTCCACTAGGGGCTTGGGGAGCGTAACTCCCCAAAAACTTAACAGAGAAAGGACGTGATACAGATTGAGGAAATGAGAATCTACATCCTGAACACCACACGGTTTTACCATGAGGATTTTGAGGAATACCCTGGGGCATGGTTTTCCTGTCCTGTGAATTTTGAGGAAATCAGGGAACGTCTTGGGGTTCAGAGTGAGGAAGAAATCGAAATTGAAGACTATGAACTGCCGTTTCCATTGGAGGGCAACACAAGGCTCTGGGAAATCAACGCCCTTTGCCGGATGGTACAGGAAATGCAGGGAACGCCCCTCTATTATGAAATGGACGTGATACAAAAGCGGTGGTTTTCCAGCTTTACAGAATTTATCGACCACAAAGACCAGATACGCTGCTATCCGGTGCAGGACGGGGAATCCCTCGCCCGTTATCTGGTACAGGAAGTACAGCTATTTGGAGAAGTACATCCAGACCTGTTGAACCATATCGACTACTCTGCCATTGGTCGGGAACTGGAAACCAGCGAAAACTACCTGTTTACAGACAATGGTATCTTTTATTACCGCTAAAAGGAGGTGGAGGAACTTGGAAGAAATGCGGATTTACATTGCCAACTTAGGCAAATACAATGAGGGCGAACTGGTAGGGGCATGGTTCACGCCGCCTGTGGATTTTGAGGAAGTCAAGGAACGTATCGGCTTGAATGATGAATATGAGGAATACGCCATCCATGATTATGAGCTGCCCTTTGCGATTGACGAATATACCCCCATTGAGGAAGTCAACCGCCTGTGTGAAATGGTGGAGGACTTACCGGAGTACATTCAGGAGGAACTATCAGAGCTGCAATCCTACTTTGGCAGTATCGAAGAACTCTGTGAGCATGAAGACGATATTATCTGCCATTCCGGCTGTGACGATATGGCGGATGTGGCTCGCTGCTATCTGGAAGAAAGCGGACAGCTCGGAGAACTTCCGGCACACTTACAAAACTATATCGACTATGCCGCCTATGGGCGTGACATGGAATTGGAGGGAACCTTTGTTGTCACGAACCACGGCGTATATGAAATCATACGGTAGACCCGTCTGTATCTCCTTTTGGAAGTGCAGGCGGATTTTTTGATTCAGGGGGCGGCTTGTGCTGCCCCTATCTTTTAGAAAGGACGGACAACATGAAAAAAATACGAAGCTATACCAGTATCTGGTCGGTGGAAAAGGTACTCTATTCCATCAATGATTTTAAGCTGCCATTCCCCATCACGTTCACACAGATGGCGTGGTTCGTGGTATCGGTGTTTGCAGTTATGCTCTTGGGGAACCTCCCTCCCCTTTCGTTCATTGACGGGGCATTTTTAAAATACTTCGGCGTACCCTTTGCCCTCACTTGGTTCATGTGCCAGAAGACCTTTGACGGGAAGAAGCCTTACGGCTTTCTGAAATCCGTACTGGCATATCTGGTACGCCCGAAACTGACCTATGCAGGAAAGCCCGTGAAGTTGGAAAAGGAATATCCGGCACAGCCCATCACGGCAGTAAGGAGTGATATTTATGGCATATCCGATTAAGTATATCGAAAATAACCTTGTGTTCAACCATGACGGGGAGTGCTTCGCTTACTATGAGCTGCTTCCCTACAACTATTCCTTTTTAAGCCCTGAACAGAAATATCAGGTACACGATTCGTTCCGGCAGCTTATCGCCCAGAACAGGGACGGGAAGATTCACGCCCTGCAAATCAGCACCGAATCCAGCATACGGGCAGCACAGGAACGCTCCAAACAGGAAGTAACAGGCAAGTTAAAAGATATTGCCTGTGCAAAGATTGACGCACAGACCGAAGCCCTGATTTCCATGATAGGGGAAAATCAGGTGGACTACCGCTTTTTTATCGGCTTCAAGCTGCTTGTCAATGAGCAGGAAGTCACCATGAAGCAATTCCGCAGGGAAGCAAAGACCGCCGTTTCCGATTTTCTCCATGAAGTCAACCACAAACTCATGGGAGATTTTGTTTCCATGAGCAATGAAGAAATTTGGCGGTTTCAGAAGATGGAAAAGCTGCTGGAAAGTAAAATCTCACGCCGCTTCAAAGTCCGGCGGCTTAACAAGGACGATTTTGGCTATCTGATTGAGCATTTATACGGGCAGACCGGAACCGCCTACGAAGATTATGAGTATTATCTTCCGAAGAAACGGTTTCAGGAGGAAACGCTGGTGAAATACTATGACCTCATCAAACCCACCCGTTGTCTGATAGAGGAAAACCAGCGGTATCTGAAAATCGAACAGGAAGACGGGACGGTCTATGCCGCCTACTTCACCATCAACAGCATTGTGGGGGAACTGGACTTCCCATCTTCGGAAATCTTTTACTATCAACAGCAGCAATTCACTTTTCCCATTGATACCTCTATGAATGTGGAGATTGTGACAAACCGGAAAGCCCTCTCCACGGTGCGGAACAAGAAAAAAGAGCTGAAAGATTTGGACAACCACGCATGGCAGAATGACAGCGAAACCAGTACAAACGTGGTGGACGCTTTAGACAGCGTAAATGAGCTGGAATCCACCTTAGACCAGAGCAAGGAATCCATGTATAAGCTGTCCTATGTAGTGCGTGTGACGGCTCCCGACTTGGAAGAACTGAAACGCCGCTGCAATGAGGTGAAAGATTTTTATGACGATTTGAACGTGAAGCTGGTTCGCCCCTTTGGTGATATGCTGGGGCTGCAGGGGGAATTTCTCCCTGCCAGCAAACGGTATCTGAACGATTACATCCAGTATGTCACCAGCGACTTCCTCGCTGGTCTTGGCTTCGGGGCAACCCAGATGTTAGGGGAACCGGAGGGCATTTATATCGGGTACAGCCTTGATACAGGAAGAAACGTGTACTTAAAGCCTGCCCTTGCCAGTCAAGGGGTTAAAGGCTCTGTCACCAACGCCCTTGCTGCCGCTTTTGTCGGCTCCCTCGGCGGTGGAAAATCATTCAGCAACAACATGATAGTCTATTATTCCGTATTATTTGGGGCACAGGCACTCATTGTTGACCCGAAAGCGGAACGGGGACGCTGGAAAGAAACCCTGCCGGAAATCGCCCATGAAATCAATATCGTAAACCTGACCTCAGAGGAACAGAACAGGGGCTTACTTGACCCCTATGTGATTATGGAGAACCCAAAGGATTCCGAATCACTGGCAATCGACATCCTGACCTTTTTAACAGGCATTTCCAGCCGTGATGGGGAAAAGTTCCCTGTTCTTCGGAAAGCCATCCGTGCGGTGACAAACAGTGAGGAACGGGGACTTTTCAAGGTGATTGAAGAACTTCGGGCGGAGGGAACCGCCATCAGCACCAGCATAGCCGACCATATCGAATCCTTTACGGACTATGACTTTGCACACCTGCTCTTTTCGGATGGGGATGTCACACAGTCCATCAGCCTTGAAAAGCAGCTCAACATCATTCAGGTGGCGGATTTGGTGCTGCCGGATAAGGAAACTTCGTTTGAAGAATACACCACAATGGAGCTGCTTTCCGTGGCAATGCTCATTGTAATCAGTACCTTTGCCCTCGACTTCATCCATACCGACCGCAGCGTGTTTAAGATTGTGGATTTGGATGAAGCATGGAGCTTCTTACAGGTGGCACAGGGCAAGACCCTTTCTATGAAGCTGGTTCGTGCCGGACGTGCCATGAACGCAGGCGTTTACTTTGTCACCCAGAACACGGACGATTTGCTGGATGAAAAGCTGAAAAACAATCTGGGCTTAAAGTTTGCGTTCCGTTCCACAGACATCAACGAAATCAAGAAGACCCTTGCCTTTTTCGGGGTAGATTCCGAAGACGAAAACAACCAGAAGCGGCTCCGTGACTTGGAAAACGGGCAGTGCCTTATCAGTGATTTGTACGGGCGTGTGGGAGTGATACAGTTCCATCCTATCTTTGAAGACCTGTTCCATGCCTTTGATACCAGACCGCCCGTAAGAAAAGAGGTGGAATGATGGTGATACATAGAACTTCCAACGGGCAGCAATTCCCAGTTCCCCATCACACAAAAAAGGGCTTGTCTTGGAAGATGGCAGGAAAAGTGATTGGCAGGGTGCTTCTGGCACTCCTGCTCATCCTCCTACTGCTTGCAGTCTTCGGCACAGCCGCCCATGCTGCCGGACTGGTGGATGATACGGTGGACGCTGCCAACGAATACAGCAAATACCCTCTGGACAACTACCAGCTTGATTTTTATGTGGACAGCGGATGGGACTGGCTCCCGTGGAACTGGCTGGACGGTATCGGAAAACAGGTGATGTACGGACTGTATGCCATCACAAATTTTATCTGGACAATCAGCCTGTACCTTTCCAACGCCACGGGGTATCTGATTCAGGAAGCCTACTCGCTGGACTTCATTTCCTCTACGGCGGATTCTATCGGGAAAAATATGCAGACCCTTGCAGGCGTTACCACAGGCGGCTTGTCCTCGGAGGGATTTTATGTCGGGTTCCTGCTGATTCTCATTCTGGTGGTGGGGCTTTACGTTGCCTACACAGGGCTTATCAAACGGGAAACCACAAAAGCCATCCATGCTGTTGTCAATTTCGTGGTGGTGTTCGTGCTGTCCGCTGCCTTTATCGCTTATGCTCCTGATTATATTGGGAAAATCAATGAATTTTCCGCAGACATCAGCAATGCCAGCCTGACCCTTGGTACAAAGATTGTGCTGCCGAACTCGGAAAGCCAGGGAAAAGACAGCGTGGATTTGATACGGGATAGCCTGTTTTCCATACAAGTCAAGCAGCCGTGGCTCCTGCTGCAATACGGCAATTCAGATATGGAAAGCATTGGAGCAGACCGTGTGGAACGCCTGCTTTCAACCAGTCCAGACGAAAACAACGGACAGGACAGAGAAGAAATCGTGGTGGAGGAAATCGAAGACAAAGAAAATACCAACCTTACCATCACAAAGACCATCAACCGCTTGGGAACCGTCTTCTTCCTGTTCATGTTCAATATCGGTATCTCCGTTTTTGTATTCCTGCTCACGGGGATAATGATTTTCTCACAGGTTCTTTTTATCATTTATGCCATGTTCCTGCCTGTGAGCTTCCTCCTCAGCATGATTCCCTCTTTTGAGGGGATGTCCAAACGTGCCATTACAAAACTGTTCAATACCATCCTTACCAGAGCCGGAATCACCCTGATTATCACGGTAGCGTTCAGTATTTCCACCATGCTCTACAACCTGTCTGGGGAATATCCGTTCTTCCTGACGGCGTTCTTGCAGATAGTGACCTTTGCCGGAATTTATTTCAAGCTGGGGGATTTGATGGGGATGTTCTCCTTACAGAGCGGCGATTCCCAAAGCATGGGAAGTCGTATCATGCGAAGACCCCGTATGCTCATGCACGCCCATATGCACCGTTTACAGCATAAGTTAGGACGTTCTGTGGCAGCTCTTGGGGTCGGTACGGCTGCATACCACGCAGAAAAACAGGCTGGCTCAGACCAGAGAACTGCTTCAACATCTGGTTCTTCCAAACGGACGCAGGCAGACCACAGCAGACCAGACGGACAGGCAGCACCGGAAAAGGAATCCGCATGGAAACGGGCTGGCTCTGCGGTAGGTGCGGTGGCAGATACCAAAGATAAGATAGCCGATACTGCCGGACAGCTTCGGGAGCAGGCAAAGGATTTGCCTGTCAATGCAAAGTACGCCCTTTACCACGGGAAAACACAGGTATCAGAGGGAGTACGGGATTTTACTTCCAGCGTGACCCAGACCCGAACTGCCAGAGCCGAACAGCGGAACGCACAGGCAGAAAGCCGCAGACAGACCATTGCAGAACGCAGGGCGGAACTGGAACAGGCAAAACAGCCGCAACAGACAGCTTCCGAATCCCCCAAAGGGGCGGCTCCCGTCCATGAACGCCCTGTTACTGCAAAGCAGCCGGAAGATTTCCGACATCATGCAGATACCACTCATACAGGAAAACCAACCATGCAGCCGGTTTCCCCATCCATCAGGGAACGGGGACAGGTTCCTTATGGGGGAACTGTGGCAGAACGGGCTTCGGTTCCGGTAGTAAAGGCAGCTTCCATCCACCATGAACAAATACCGTCTGCAAGGACAGAACGCCAGATACTCCCTCCGGCTTCCCCAGACAAACCAGAGGAAAGACAAAAGACAAATACGGCTCCTGTGATACCGGAAAGAAAACGGGCTGCCCCTGCGGTAAAAGAATCGAACTTTACCATCCGGCGTACCACCGCCAGAAAGGAGTGGACAAAAACGGTAACAGCGGCTGCCAAACAGAAGAAAGGGGAGAAGCCATGAAGTTAAGACACCTTTTCTTTGCCTGTTCCGGCGTGTTCGTGATGATGTTCTCCCTGCTCCTTTTGGTGGTGATTGTCTTCTCGGATGAGGAAGACGGCGGAAGCGGCGGAAACCTTATCTATGGGGGCGTGAGCGTATCACAGGAAGTCCTCGCCCATAAGCCTATGCTGGAAAAGTATGCAAGGGAATATGGCATAGAGGAATACTTAAATGTGCTGCTCGCCATCATTCAGGTGGAATCCGGCGGCACGCTGGAAGACGTTATGCAGTCCTCGGAATCTCTGGGGCTTCCCCCGAACTCCCTTAGTACAGAAGAATCCATCAAACAGGGCTGCAAGTATTTCTCGGAACTGCTCGCAGCGGCAGAAACAAAGGGCTGTGACTTAAACAGTGTGATTCAATCCTATAATTACGGCGGCGGTTTCCTAGACTATGTGGCAGGACACGGAAAAAAATACACCTTTGAACTGGCAGAGAGCTTCGCAAGGGACAAATCCGGCGGAAAGAAAGTCACCTACACCAACCCTATTGCGGTAGAGAAAAACGGGGGCTGGCGGTATTCCTACGGGAATATGTTCTATGTCCTATTGGTATCGCAATATCTGACCGTGGCACAGTTTGATGATGAAACGGTGCAGGCTATCATGGAGGAAGCCTTAAAGTATGAGGGCTGGACGTATGTGTACGGGGGTGATTCCCCCTCCACTTCCTTTGACTGTTCGGGACTGGTGCAGTGGTGCTATGGCAAGGCAGGAATCGCTCTGCCACGGACAGCACAGGAACAGTACAATGTAACGCAGCACATCCCCCTGTCCGAAGCAAAAGCAGGGGATTTGGTCTTTTTCCACTCCACCTACAACGCCGGAACCTACATCACCCATGTGGGGCTGTATGTGGGAAATAACCGGATGTACCATGCCGGAAATCCCATTGGTTACGCAGACCTGACAGGCTCCTACTGGCAACAGCACCTTGCCGGAGCCGGACGAATCAAACAATAAGAAAGGATGAACCGATATGATTCAGATTAGAAAAGAGGATAACCAGAAAAAGCAGAAAGAAAAGAAACTGAAAGTCTACAAAGTCAATACCCATAAAAAAACCGTGATTGCCCTGTGGGTGCTGCTGGCAGTGAGCTTCCTGTTTGCCGTCTATAAGAATTTCACGGCAATAGACATTCATACTGTCCATGAAACCAAAGTAATTGAGGAAACCATCCTCGACACCCACAAGATAGAGAATTTTGTGGAGAATTTCGCAGAAGTCTACTATTCATGGGAACAGTCCGCTGCTTCCATTGATAACCGGACAAATGCTTTAAAAGGCTATCTCACCGGAGAACTACAAGCCCTGAATGTAGATACTGTCCGAAAAGACATCCCCGTATCGTCTGCCCTGACCGATTTTCAGATATGGGAAATCACAGAAGAAAAGGAGCAGCATTATCAAGTGACCTATACGGTGGAACAGCGTATCACAGAGGGAGAATCCAGTAAAACCGTCCGTTCCGCCTATCAGGTGACGGTCTATGTGGACGGCTCTGGAAACCTGACGATTATCCAGAACCCTACCATCACCAGCGTTCCCGTAAAATCCGGCTACACCCCAAAAGCGGTACAAAGTGACGGTACGGTGGATTCCATCACCACGGAGGAAATCAACGAATTTCTCACTACCTTTTTCAAGCTGTACCCTACGGCAACCGCAAAGGAGCTGACCTATTATGTGAATGAGGGCGTGCTGAAACCTGTGGGGAAAGAATATATTTTCTCTGAACTGGTGAATCCGGTCTACAACCGAAACGGAAATCAGGTGACAGCTTCCCTTGCGGTGAAATATCTGGATAACCAGACCATGACAACACAGGTATCACAGTTTGACCTTGTGCTGGAAAAGGACGGAGAAAACTGGAAGATTGTGAAATAAAGTTGAATATTTTTGAAAAATCCGCTATTCTTATAACAGATAAGGAAAGGAGCAGGCACAATGGCAGTAAATAAAATGTGTGCATAGCAAAGGCTATTGCACATCAAAATATGATAGCCTTTGCAATCCTAAGTAACACAAATTAGGAGGTGCAGAATGAGCTATTATAAGGCAGAAGAAGTTTTGCCAGAACATATTATAAAAGAAATCCAGAAATACGTTGACGGACACTCCATTTATGTTCCAAAAAAGCCAGATAATAGAAAAAATTGGGGAGAAAGTACCGAAACTTTATCTTTCCTTGAAAAGAGAAATGAGCAGATTTATTCTGAATATTTGGAGGGCTGCTCCATTACCCAGCTTTCAGCAAAATATTATCTGGTAGAAAAAAGCATACAGCGTATTATCCGGCAAAAAAAGAAAAAATAACCTGTATTATGTGCCATAGGTGAGTTTCCATATTCTCTATGGCACACTTTTATTTCATAAATATTCTTGTGGTTTAAAATCCCCCCTGTTACGGTTATAATTTTTTTAAAAGATTGGAGGGAGAATATACTATGCCATATTTTACATATCAGAATAAAAAAATTTTCTTTGAAGAATATGGAACAGGCATACCACTATTATTACTTCATGGAAATTCGCTATCTTCAAGAATGTTTCTTCCAGTAGTTGATGATTTACAAAAATATGCCAAAGTTATTTTAATTGATTTCTTAGGAAATGGCTACTCTGATAGACTTTCCAGCATATCGGATGATTTATGGTATTATGAAGCACAACAGGCAATCTCACTGATTGATTATCTTGGCTATTCACAAGTAAATCTATTAGGGAGTAGCGGAGGTGCTTTAGTTGCTTTAAATATAGCATTAGAAAGACCTGATTTAGTTGGAAAAATTGTAGCTGATAGCTTTGAGGGAGAAACACCATTGGAGTCCTTTGTTGCAAACATATATCAAGACAGAGCAATCTCTAAGGAAAACCTGTGGCTACGGACTTTGTATCAGCAAAATCACGGGGACGATTGGGAAAATGTTGTTGATAATGATACTCTTGCAATCTATACACACTATCAAAACCATAAGACATTCTTCCACAAAAATTTATGTGAATTAAACTTACCCGTCCTACTAACAGGAAGTAAAGAGGATGAATTTATGTCCGGTGAATTTTTTGAAAATGTTTATACAAAGCTCCCGATTAGAGATAAAAGGATATGTATTTTTGAACACGGTGGACATCCTGCTATGATTTCAAATAAAGATACCTTTATACCTTTGGTGGTGCACTTTTTAAAAAATATAGATTAGTAACGATTACCATTCACGTTATTTCTGAAACCGAAGTGGTAGTGCCCCCAAAAAACATTCCTGTATCGGCTGCTTTACCAAACTTTCATGTATAGGAAATTATAAAAAAGGAACCACATATCACAGTTTGTTCCTGCATTTAAAAAGAGATAAGAAAACTGGCAAATTGCAAAATATCCCTTGACTTTGCGACATAATTGTCGCATAATTACAGAAAGAGACAACCGTGTCGCAAAGGAGGTTATAGTAGTGAGTGCTAAAGGCGATAAGACCAAAGAACTTATTTGTTCAGAAGCATACAAATTATTTGCAGAAAAGGGATTTAAAGAAGTCACAATGAAAGATATATGTGAAAAAACCGGACTTAGTCGAGGTGGTCTTTATAGACACTATTCAAGTACCGAAGAAATTTTTTCTCATATCATTAACTCTCTTATGCAAACACAAGAAAATGAAGTTTTAAACAAAATCGAAAGTCTAGTTCCTGCTAAACAAATTCTATTAGAACTATTAAATCGCTATCAAATAGAAATGTTAGATAGTAGTAATTGTTTAACTTTAGCAATTTATGAATTTTTTAGTACTTTACAGCGTAAAGGCAATGAAAGTCTGCTATATGAGCAATATTTATTAAGTAAAAAGACTTGGGAATCTTTAATTGCTTATGGAATAAAAACAAAAGAATTTAACGAAGTAAATGCCGAAGCTATTATTGATATAATTATATTTTCTTATCAAGGAGTACGGCTGTATAGCAACCTTATGCTTATAAGTCCTCAAATACCCGAAAACATCTTGTATATTATAAAAAATATTCTTTTAAAATAATTTGGAAAGGATGTGTAGAATATGGATACTACTATTTTTCAGAAATTCTATGAAGAAAAAACAGCGTTAATCAATCCCACAGATTGTACAAAGCCCATTGATAATTTCCCCGAAGTATGTATTTCCACATTTTCCAAAAACATTATTGATAAGTTTATCTCTTTGAACTCCGTTCAAAAAATTGCAGAATTATATACAGCAAATGGAATAAATCCGGTATATAAAATCAATTATAAAGGAAAAGAAATAGCTTTTTATTTATCATTAGTTGGTGCATCTGCTTGTGTATCTGGCTTAGAGGAAATTATTGCATTAGGAGCAAAAAAAATTATTCTTTTTGGAAGTTGTGGTATTTTAAATGATTCCGTGAAAGATAAAATCATTATCCCCACCTCTGCGGTTAGAGATGAGGGAACAAGCTATCACTATATTCCTGCAAATCAGGAATTATCAGTAAACCCAGAATACATAAATACATTGATTTCATGTTTAGATAAGTATAACTGCCCTTATATAACAGGAAAAAGTTGGACTACTGATGGAATATATAGAGAAACTTTAGGTATTATCAATGACCGAAAAGCTCAAGGCTGTATTACTGTTGAATTAGAATTTTCAGCAGCTTTAGCTGTTTGTACATTTAGGAATATTCCTTTTCTTCAATTTTTATATGGAGCTGATTGTTTAGATAATGATACTTGGGATATTAGAGATTTGTGTGAATATGGGCTAAGTAAAGCAGAAAAACTTATGTTCCTAGCCTTAGAATGTGGTATCGCTTTATAAATAACACTCTTTCAATTCTATTTTCAGCTATTCCATAAGGCAGGTGATTTTTATGGCAGAACAACAAATATGGGTACTTTGTCCTGTCTGTAACAACAAGACACGAACTAAAATACGCAAAGACACGGAACTGGTAAATTTCCCTCTCTTTTGTCCAAAATGCAAAAAAGAAAATTTAGTGACAATAAAAAACGGAATTACAACCATTATCAAAGAGCCAGACGCCTAGACGCAGAGCCGATAATTTATAAGCTATATAGCTTATAGACTATCGGCTCATTTTAATTTCAATCTTATTCTTGCAGGCAATAGAAGTTATTTATCTTCCATTTCCTTGTATTTGACAATACCATCCGCAACGCTTTCCATGATAACAAGGTCTGCGTCTGTAAAATTGTCAATTTTGCTTTCAAGCTGTCTTCGTCTGCTGCTTTTTGCCAGACTATCAGAGGATAAAAAGAACTCATCCACTGATACATTCAGCAGAGATACAAGGTCGTAAAGCACCTGTAAACTTGGGTGCTGCCCTTTATTCTCAATATTGGTTAAATAGCGTGGGTCAATCTCAATCATTGCTCCCACCTGTTCACGGGTCAAACCCTGTTTTTTACGGGCTTCTTTTATGGCAAGCCCAAACGCCCTGAAATCATATTTATCTTCTTTTTTACGCATAATACACCACCTCTGTACATTTTACTGTTCCTGTTGTAATAGCGACAGGTATAGAAAAACGTATTGCTTAGTTGTACAGTTCCTATTATGCGTATTAAAGATAAAACTATGCTGCCGAAACGGAAATAAAAAAAACCGTTATTTGGCAGCATACTTTCCCTGCGTCAAAAATCACATCATCTTTTCCAGACGACGGTTTAACAAAAGCCGCCGTCTTTTTTTGCATGAAATATAGATGATTTTTAAAGTCTACTACTTTATACAGACAGCGGCTTACAGGAGGAAGCCGCTATGCAAAATATTTTCTTAAATATATCTACATTCGGTAAACCGTTAAAAAAAGCCATCCACCTACACTAGAAAAGTCTGACCCTCAATGTGGTTTTTCAGAATACATAGAAAGAACTATCGAAGCACACAAGCAGAAATATCGTCTGTTTGCGTGCTTTTTTAGTTGGAAGAAAAAGGTTTTAAATTTTTCTTCTCAAAACGCAACTGCACCCCCTGTCCTGTCGGGACTAAGAGCGAAAAGGGGGAAAGAAGCAGAAATTCCTATCAACTCGCTCCCTTTCAAGGCTGGAAAGGGGGTGAGCAATGATGAAGCCATCTGAATTTCAGACAACCATAGAGAACCAGTTTGATTACATCTGTAAAGTCGCTATGGAGGATGAACGTAAAGACTATCTCAAAGCGTTGTCCAGACAGTGTAAACGGGAAACCCTGTTCTGTGATATGGACGATTACACCGTCAACTTGTTTTCTTCCGAAGACACCTATCCATCCCACTTCCATACTTTTGAAATGGACGGATTTACTGTCCGTGTTGAAAACAGCCTGTTAGCAGAAGCGTTGGAAAATCTGGACGGAAAGAAACGTGATGTTATCCTGAGATATTATTTCCTCGGATTTGACGATACAGAAATTTCAAAAATTCTGGAAGTCAACCGTTCTACCATCCAGAGAAGAAGACACGCCGGACTGGAATTTATCAAAAAATTTATGGAGGAAGAAGCATGACAGCAAAGCACCCTATGATTCCGTTTCCTGTGATTGTAAGGGCTGCGGATGGTGACATTGAAGCAGTCAACCAGATTGTACGCCATTACAGCGGTTTTATTGCCAGCCGTTCCATGCGTCCCATGAAAGACGAATACGGGAATACCCACATGGTTGTAGATGAAACCCTACGCCGCCGGATGGAAACACGTCTGATTGCAAAGATTTTATCTTTTGAAATCAGGGAACCCAACTAGAAATAACGCTCTCCTGTGGAAGCATGGACAAGCCCATGCTTCCCAGACAGAGCTTGCCAGTCTATTAAAGTGCATTATCACCAGTGCATTTTAACAGGCTGACAAAGCCGGATTGTTCCTTGAAAAAGAAAGCGTCTAATCAACGCAGCATAAAGCAGCCGAATACGTTTCGATAGAAAGAGAGCCGTTGGGCTGGCACGCCGTGACCCACCAAAGGAGGGATGAAACCGGATAGCGATTCCTGCCAGCGTTCCATAAGCAGCTTGCCGCAAAAGCTGCCGCCATGACCTTTCTATCGTGATAATGATACTTCCGTACAGCCTTAGTCCGTGTGATGATGTAGCACCGCTGGCAAAGGGTACGGCTGGATGAGAACCATGCAGGGGTGAGATTCCCATGAGCTTTAGCGAAAGCTGTTCGGTTTGCTAAGGATGATTCTTTCATAATGAACAAGCATTTTTGCATAGTCTGTAAACATAGTAAAGACTGTGAGGTGGAATTATGCCAAAAGAAGCAGAAATTTCCTGCAAAAATGTATTTAAGTGTGAAGATAAGTCGGCATTAAAAAAAGAGTTCAATCAAAAATGGATAGCACTTATCAATCAATTAGAAAAATCCAAAGGGCAGGTATTACCTGTAAAATGATAGACAAACATTTCCCAACACGGTATAATAAGTGTAGGTGGAATGTTTGTTTTATCTTCTCTTTAAGGGAGATAAAATATGATGAACACAAAGTCAAAAGTTGCTATTTATTGCCGCTTATCAGAAGAAGATAGAAACAAACAACATGAAACTGATGATAGTAACAGTATTCAAAATCAAAAATCCATGCTGATTCAATATGTATTGGAACAAGGCTGGGAAGTCTACAATATATACAGTGATGATGATTATACTGGTTCAGATAGACGAAGACCAGAATTTAACAAACTGTTAAATGACGCTGAACACCGAAAATTTGATATTATCCTCTGTAAAACACAATCCAGATTTACCAGAGAATTAGAGTTGGTAGAAAAATATATACACGGACTGTTTCCTATCTGGGGGATTCGTTTTATCAGCATTGTAGATAATGCAGATACCGCTAATAAAGGAAACAAAAAATCAAGACAAATCAATGGTCTGGTTAATGAGTGGTATTTGGAGGATATGTCGGAAAACATCCGCAGCGTATTGACTGACCGCCGGAAGAATGGATTTCATATTGGTGCATTTGCTCTTTATGGTTATAAAAAAGACCCTGAGCAAAAGGGACACCTGATTATTGACGAAGAAGCTGCTGCTGTTGTAAGAGAAGTTTTCACTTTATTTTCACAGGGATATGGCAAAACAGCGATTGCCCGTATGCTGAATGACCGTGGGATTCCAAACCCTACGGAATATAAACGGCTTCATGGTTTACGATATAAGCAGCCTACCAGAAAAAATAGTACCTTATGGAAATATTTTGCTATCTCTGATATGCTGACAAATGAAATTTATATCGGAAATATGGTTCAAGGAAAATACGGCAGTGTTTCGTATAAGACAAAACAAAATAAGCCCAGACCTAAAGAGGAATGGTATAGAGTAGAGGGAACACACGAACCGATTATTGACCGTGAACTTTGGGATAAAGTACAATCTATGGTAGCTGAAAAAGCAAAACCATTTACAGTAGGAACCATAGGGCTGTTTGCCAGAAAAGCTCGCTGCATGAACTGTGGCTATACCATGCGTTCTAATAAGCAGACAGATGGAAGACATTATTTACAATGTTCAAATCGCCATGTTGCAAAGGACGCTTGCATAGGTTCATTTATTTCTGTGAAGAAGTTGGAGCAGGCAGTTATTTCTGAACTGAACAAGTTATCACAAGAATATCTTGATAAAGATGAATTGGAACAGAACGTGGAATTTCACTCCAACGTAAAGGAGAAAAAAACTTCTTTAGAAACACAACTTACTACCTATCAAAAAAAGATTGAAGAAGACGCAAAGGTAATCAGAGAACTTTATCTTGATAAAGTAAAAGGGATTCTTTCCGAAAATGATTTCCTGAATTTGTCAAAAGATTTCACGAATGACAGAGAACGGCTTGAAAAGCTGGTGATTGAAACGCAAAAACAGCTTGATGTAATTGAGAGAAAAATCCAAACAGGCGATAATCGCCGCCAGCTTATTGAGCAATACACAAATCTTGAACATTTAGACAGAGAAACCGTTGAAACACTAATTGATTATATATTAGTAGGAAAACGGATTCCAGGGACAAGAAATGTCCCGATTGAAATACATTGGAATTTCTAAGTTCTGTAAAATCTGGTGTCTGGCACACCAGATTATATAGAACTTCTTTAACACTTCTATGTTGCACATACGCAGTCGTACCATCCGCAGCCATATCCTCGTGCAGATCAGTGATGATATCTCCCTTTACCTGAAATTCACAGGCATTAAAGGGAACACCGCCCGCTGCCTGAGGCCAGACACCGATGGTATGGTCCACATAATAGTTGGCGAAACCGCTTTTCTCAATCTCTTCCATGGAGAGGTTACGGGTCAGCTGGTGGACGATGGTGGCTACCATTTCAAGATGCCCCAGTTCTTCAGTCCCTATATCAGTCAGCAGTCCGGCAACTTCCTTATAAGGCATGGAATAACGTTGGGACAGGTAACGCATGCTGGCGCCCATTTCACCGTCCGGTCCGCCGTACTGGGAGATGATGACCTGCGCCAGCTTCGCGTTGGGCTCTTTGATATTTACCGGAAATTGCAGTCTTTTTTCATAGTTCCACATCAGTTACAGCCTCCTTCCCAGGGGAGAGGGGCACTGCCCCAGCGCCAGTCCCTGTTACTTTCGGCGAGATCCTTGCGCAGTGGGTAATGATCTCTTGCAAATTCCCGCTCCATCTGTGTTTTGATCCGTGCGTAGTGATTGAAGTATTCCATGGCTTTTTGGTCCGAAGGGTGGGTGTCCAGATACAGCATCAGATCTGTCAGGACGAAATCAGCGATGCCGATATCATACAGTTTTTTTTCTTCGCTGTTCATTTGACGCATCTCCTTCCTGTAAAGGGTTTGTCAAGCTCGGGGAAAATAGTACCGGCCCTGTATCCTTTTTCCAGATTTTCATACATTTGGGTAAAATGCTGCCAGGGGACATAAGCCATGGCGAGAGGATATTTTTCAAACGGTTCCTCGAAAGAATAATCTTTCATAGCGATCAACTGTCCTTTCCGTAAAAACATTTATTATATGGTATGAACTAAGGAGAAAAGAGTGCATAGCTTTGGATGATACAAAATGGATACAATCAGGAGTTAAAGTAATATGAGAATTTATAGAATGAGGGGCAGAAGAAATGTTCAGGATATTAATTGCAGAAGATGAAGAGCCGATCGCTAATCTGATCCGGATGAATCTGACAAGGGCAGGGTATCTGTGTACCTGGGCGCCGGATGGAAAAAGCGCGGCAGATCTTATGGAACGGGAGAAATTTGATCTCGCACTGTTAGATATTATGCTGCCGGGGATCAACGGGTATGAGCTGATGGATTATGCGAAAGACTGTGAACTGCCGGTGATCTTCCTGACGGCACTGGGATCTACGGAACATAAGGTGAAAGGACTCCGAATGGGGGCGGATGATTATCTGCCCAAGCCGTTTGAGATCGTAGAGCTGCTTGCCAGAGTGGAGGCGGTGCTGCGCAGATATCATAAGACGGAGACGGTCATCCGGGCGTGCAATGTCACCATAGACACGGCATCCCACAGAGTGACTCTGGACGGGGAGGAAATCTATCTGACACCGAAGGAATTCGATCTGCTGTTATTATTCGCCAGGAATAAAAACAGGGCGTTGTACCGGGAAACCATATACGAGACTGTATGGGGTGGCGAATATATGGGACAGAGCCGGACTGTGGATCTGCATGTGCAGCGGCTGAAGAAAAAGTTACATTGGGAAAATATTATTATAGCGGTATATAAAGTGGGGTATCGTTTGAATGAAGTTCACGCATAAATTATTTTTTTCCATCACAGCACTCCTTACGGCAGCGTTTATGCTGTTTGGAAGCTTTATGCTGTTTTCTTATTTTAACCGTATGTTAGAACGGGAGACGGAGCAGGGAAAACGTGAGAACCTTCTCTTTCAGACCATTTATGATATGGTGTATCAGAACATGGAAAAATACGGAGCGGAATTTGCAGGGATACAGGCAGGAAATTCTGCCACAGAACGGATGACGGATCAGAACGGTACGGAATGTATGATCCTTGAAACGGATGGCACGATCACTCTGGAGGGCAGCCTGAAGCTGCCGCAGGATGAGATCAGGAGCCTTGCGGAAGAAATGATCCGGACTATGGATCCCGGTGCAGATCAGGTCTACGGTGTCCGCAAGGTAGGAACGTGTTATTACCTGCTCAGCATTATCACAGATCAGGCGACGGATTCGGCAGATACGGTATATCTTGGAATCCTGAAGGATCTGAGCAGCATTTATGAAGAACGGAGCAATATGATGCGGCAATATGGTATTGCTTTGGCAGGCCTGTTGGTGATCGGTGGTCTGGCAGCTTTTTTGCTGTCTAGATATCTGACCCGCCCCATAGAGCAGTTAAACCGCACTGCGGGAAGGATTGCAGGGGGAGATTTTGAGAAGAGGGCTGTCTATCAGGGTACAGACGAGATCGGAGAACTGTCCCGGAGCTTTAACCGGATGACGGACAGACTGGTACGTCAGATGGAGGAAAAAGAGCTGGAAGCAAAACAGAAGGAAGATTTTACGGCGGCGTTTGCCCATGAACTCAAGACACCGTTAACTTCCATCATCGGATACGCGGATATGCTGAACTCCTATGAACTGACGAAACAGGAGCGGGGCGAAGCCACCTATTATATTTTCAGTCAGGGAAAACGTCTGGAAAGCCTGTCTCACAAATTGCTGGAGCTGGTGGGAATGGACAGACAGGAATTAGAATTCAAGAAGATTCAGACGAAAGAACTGGAGGAAAATATCCGGGATACGATGCGGATCCCCTTTGAACGCAAAGGGATCCGGGGAAAGATCGATCTGGAAAAAGGGGTGATTTTAGGTGACAGGGATCTGCTTTTGTCACTGTTATATAATCTGCTGGATAATGCTGTAAAGGCTGTGGAAGAAGGCGGATTTATCCTGATGAAGGGAAGGAAGCTCACACAGGGCTATGAGATCAAGGTTGTAGATAACGGCAGGGGGATCCCACAGGAAGAGATCGCGAGGATCACGGAGGCTTTTTATATGGTGGATAAGTCCAGATCCCGCAAGGAGGGCGGAGCCGGTATCGGAATGGCCCTCTGTCAGAAGATCATCACCCTGCATCAGGGGGAACTGAAGATTGACAGCAAGCTTGGAGAAGGCACGGTAATGCGGTTATATTTTCCCGGGGAAATGCAGGTGGTAAAAAATAAAAGCAACGGGGGAGAAAAAGGCGGAATATGAAAAAACAGGAGAATAAGAACCGGAGGAATTTTCTGCTATGTATGGGCGGACTGCTTGTGTTGATCGTCTTTGCATTCGCAGGACCGGAAGGGCTGTTACGATTGCAGGATAAAAGCAGGCTGACTGGGTCAGTCAGCATATCGAATACAGGAACGGATTATACTGTCTGGAAGGAAGAGTATGAGACTGACACCGTGCGCAGACTTCAAAATCTGGCAGACGGTATCGCTTTGGGAAAACAGTATTATATCTCTGAACAGGATTATGAAGCTGCAACGGATGGTGAAATATATAGTCTGATCGATGAATATATTTTAAATACGGAATGGAATTACACTTTTCAGGATATGGGAGTGATCCCGGAGGATTATTTTTTCAAAAATATGGATACAGATAACATTTCCATCAAACGATATATTTTGTACGATGAAAAGCTGTCGGATGGAGTTGCGATCATGGCCTATGACATCTGTATGCGCATGAAGGAAGAGGAGGTTACGGGAGTCAGTATAGAGTGTGTCGTGGATTCCGAGACCGGAACACTCTATGCCATGAAGGTCATGCTGGAAGATGAGACAGAACCGGTCACCTGGGATGATATCGGTGCGGATGCCCCTTATTATTTTATCACCGATTATATGCAGTCCTATCTGCATGATTATGATTCCGGGACCTATATTGAAATCGAAGGAGAGGTGCCTTATGATACCAATGCACAGATCATGTGGGATAAAGAGGCTGAAATAGAAGCTGAAGCAGAAGCGAAGGAGCGGACAGCCATGGAAAACGACGGCGGTGAGTATACGAGTGAACTGGAATACGGAGAGCATAAGCTGCATCTGATCGCAACACTGCTCAATGCTGCCGAAGGACAACTGGAGAAAGGCGTCGGATATCTGTTCGGGATTCGGGAAATCGCAGAAAGGATCCCGGGTTTTCTGCCGGATAACAAGTAAATACATTCCGGAAAATACAGGAATCCGGAAGAGCAGCCGGACAGTGATATCAACGTATAAAATAGAAAAATAAAGAATATATTTTAGAAAAATAAGTCAGGGAGACAGACTTTTTATGATCACAGAGGTAAAAGGCTTTTTACAGCAGGCAGACCGGATCGTATGGGGACCCTGGCTTATTTTTTTATTATTGGGCTGTGGCTGTTATCTGATGATAAGTCTGCGCTTTCTTCCCTTGAGAAATCTGTTGGCGGCACTTGGGCTGGTGTTCCATTCTAAGAGCCGGAAAGGTACAGATGGGGAAGGGGTTTCTTCTTTTTCAGCTCTGACTACGGAACTGGCGGCAACAATAGGCACGGGAAATATCGTAGGCGTGGCTACTGCCATGGTACTGGGAGGACCGGGAGCATTGTTCTGGATGCTTTTGTCCGGGATCATCGGACTGTCGACAAAGCTGGTGGAAAGTACGCTGTGTGTCAGATATCGTGTAAGAGATCACAAGGGGAAACCGGTGGGTGGTCCCATGTATGTTCTGCAAAATGCATTTCCGTATAGACGCATGGGGCGGATCCTTGCGGTACTGTTTGCAATATTCGCAGTACTTGCCTCCTTTGGCATGGGGAATATGACGCAGGGGAATTCTATTGCGGAGGCACTGGCTGTGACTTTTGGAGTAGGCAGGACAGCCACAGGACTGGTGCTTGGTATCCTTACGATTCTGGTAATCCTTGGAGGAATCGATAAAATAGCAAGGGTCACGGAATATCTGGTGCCCTGTATGGCAGTATTTTATCTGTTCGGAACAGGCATGGTGATCTTTACTCATTTACATAATCTACCGGCAGGAATTTGGCAGATCCTGTGGGGGGCTTTCTGCCCGGAGGCTATGGCAGGAGGAACCATTGGATTCTTATGCTCTATAGGTAACGGCACTGCCTGTTCCGGCAGGCAGGCTATGCGCTATGGTGTCTCCCGTGGTGTATTTTCCAACGAAGCGGGACTTGGAGCAGCCGGTATCAGCGCGGCTTGTGCAGATACAACGGATGCGGTGCGTCAAGGCTATATCAGCATGACGGGAGTTTTTATCGATACCATTGTGATCTGTTCTCTGACAGGGCTTGCCATAGCATCCAGCGGCATGCTGGGACAGAGGGATGCGCAGGGAGAGCTTTTGAACGGAACAGCACTTATGATCGCTGTATTTTCTGCCACCTTTGGCAGGGTGGGGGAATGGATGCTTACACTATCTATTGCATTGTTTGCGTTTGCTACCATTATTGCCTGGGAATATCAGGGTGAGAAAGCCTTTGAATATCTGATGGGACGCTGCCACCGGACCGGATGGTACCGAGTGGGATATGGTATAGCGGCTTTTTTAGGTGCCGTCTGTTCGCTGGAAGCGGTATGGGATTTTTCGGATATCTGTAATGGTCTGATGGCAGTGCCGAATCTTCTGGCGGTAGTGATGCTGTCGAAGGGAATCTGTCGGGAAATAAGATCATATAAGCTCTGAACGATCACGCCGGAAATCACCCCCAGAAATTACCCCTGAAATGAAATTAAATATTGAAGCGGTGCGGTCACCATGATATGATAAATAAGATGTGGCTATACGGATTTGAGAGAAGTACAAGCCCGGATAAGTTGTATTTGTGTAGAAACGTTAGGAGTGAGATTATGACTAAGACGATTGAAAACTTTTTACGATATGTGAAGATCGATACCCAGTCCAGTGAAGAGAGCACCACGACCCCCAGCACCATGAAGCAGCATGACCTGGCAGGTCTGCTTGTCAGTGAACTGGAGACTATGGGCGCCACAGAGATCACTTATGATCGGGAGCACTGCTATGTCTATGCCACCGTTCCGGCATCCGCAGGCTGCGAGAATGCACCGGTGCTTGGATTTATTGCCCATATGGATACTTCTCCCGCAGTGACGGATACCAATGTGAAGCCCCGGATCGTGGAGAATTATGACGGAAAAGATATCGTACTGAATGTAGCAGAGAACATCATTATGAAGACAGCGGATTTCCCGGAGCTGTTAAATTATGTGGGGAAAGATTTGATCGTGACAGACGGAACGACTCTGCTTGGCGCAGATGACAAGGCAGGAGTTGCCGAGATCATGACTATGGCGGAAGATTTGTTAAAACATCCGGAGAAAAAGCATGGCAAGATCCGCATTGGTTTTACCCCGGATGAGGAAGTCGGTGCCGGAGCGGATCATTTTGATGTGAAGCTGTTCGGAGCGGATTATGCGTATACCGTAGACGGTGGCGCATTGGGCGAATTGGAATATGAGAACTTCAATGCTGCCGGAGCGAAGCTTCATGTCTATGGCAGAAGTGTACATCCCGGTTCCGCCAAGGGCAAAATGAAAAACGCCATCCTGATCGCACAGGAGTTCCAGAAGCTGCTGCCGGTGGAGCAGAATCCAATGTATACCGAAGGCTATGAGGGCTTCTTCCATCTGGATGCCATAAGCGGCAATGTGGAGGAGGTTACTGCCGACTATATTATCCGTGATCATAACAGACAGCTGTTTGAACAGAAAAAAGAGCTGTTTTTGTCCTGTGCGGATTTCCTGAACCGGAAGTATGGGGAAGGCACCGCCATAGTGGATATGAAAGATTCTTATTATAATATGCGGGAGATCATGGAGCAGCACATGCACCTGATCGACAATGCGAAAGCAGCCATGGAAGAGCTGGGAATCAAACCCAAGGTATCTCCCATCCGCGGCGGTACCGACGGCGCCAGACTGTCCTTCATGGGGCTGCCCTGCCCGAACCTGTGCACCGGCGGAGAAAATTATCACGGAAGATATGAGTATGCCTGTGTACAGTCCATGGAAAAGACGACCGGACTTTTGATCGCCATTGCGGCAAAATACGCAGACAGATAATAGATACCGATGTTTAGAAAGGCAATATTTTTTATATGACAAATGTAACACAAATGAACGAAACCGACAGACAGTATTATTTTATGGAGAAAGCCTCCGGTTATGTGGCAAAGCTTGGAGAAGAACTGGGCAGAAAGCCTACCTGCTGTGTGACTACCTTCGGGTGTCAAATGAACGCCAGGGACTCGGAAAAACTGGTGGGAATTCTGGAAAAAGTCGGCTATGAGATCATTGAGGATGAGAATGCGGACTTTGTGATCTATAATACCTGTACGGTGAGAGATAACGCCAATCAGCGTGTCTACGGAAGACTGGGAGTATTAAACGGCTACAAGAGGAAAAATCCTCACATGAAGATCGCATTGTGCGGTTGTATGATGCAGGAGCCTTCCGTGATCGAGAAGATCAAAAACAGTTACCGCTTCGTGGATCTGATCTTCGGAACTCATAATATTTTCAAATTCGCAGAGCTGTTATGCTCCCTGTTTGAAAATGAGGGAATGGTCATTGATATCTGGAAGGATACGGACAAGATCGTGGAAGATCTGCCGGTGGAGAGAAAGTATTCTTTCAAGTCAGGTATCAATATTATGTTCGGCTGCAATAATTTCTGCAGCTATTGTATTGTCCCCTATGTCCGCGGCAGAGAGCGAAGCCGTAATCCGAAGGATATCATCCGGGAGATCGAGGGTCTGGTGGCAGACGGCGTTGTAGAGATCATGCTGCTGGGACAGAATGTAAATTCTTACGGTAAAAATCTGGAAGAGCCCATTACCTTTGCACAGCTTTTGCAGGATGTAGAAAGAATCGAGGGATTGGAGCGGATCCGTTTCATGACCTCCCACCCCAAAGATCTGTCGGATGAGCTGATCGAGGTGATGAAGCATTCCAAGAAGATCTGCAGACATCTCCATCTTCCTTTGCAATCCGGTTCCACGAAGATATTAACAGCAATGAACCGCCGTTATACCAAGGAACAGTATCTGGAGCTGGCGGAGAAGATCCGTAAGGAGATTCCGGATATGGCGATCACTACGGATATTATTGTAGGATTCCCAGGAGAGACGAAGGAAGACGTAGACGAGACCATCGATGTGATCCGTCGCGTAAAATATGACAATGCTTTTACCTTTATTTATTCCAAACGAACCGGAACACCGGCGGCAGCCATGGAACAGGTGCCGGAGGAACTGGTAAAGGAGCAGTTTGACCGGGTGCTTAAGACCGTGCAGGAGACAGCCAGAGAACAGGTATCCAGGTATCGGGGACAGATCTGCGATGTGCTGGTAGAAGAGATCAATGAAAATGACAGTTCCTTAGTGACCGGAAGAATGTCAAATAATACGCTGGTACATTTTCCGGGAGATGCATCGTTGGTGGGGAAGCTTGTGAATGTTTCACTGGATGAATGTCATGGATTTTATTATATGGGCCATATGGTTTAGTCATGACTCTGATGAATAAATTGTAAAAGGGAATAGAAATGGAAGAACAAGAGAAGAAAAAGAGAATAGAACTGGAACAGGACATGTCCTGGAAAATGTATCAGATATTGACGATAACGGCGTGCACTGCAAATCTGATCGGAACAATCTGTAATTTCTGTATTCACGGTACGAAACTGCCGACCATACTCTGCGGCATATGCCTGCTGATGATCGTGACCATCGGCATTATCGGATGGACTACGAAAAAGGTGCAAATACCGGCGGTCTTGATCATATTAATACTTGTATGGTTTGAATTTCCTTATTTGTATTATTGCTACGGGGATGCCTCTATCGTATATCTGGTCCTGGGGGTCGTTGGACTGGCGATATTTTTCCCGAGAAATGTGGTGATCGTTTCTTTTGCAGTCACGTTGCTGGAATATCTGGTGATCATGATGAGCAGCTTTGAACGGCCTTCCGTATGGAGAAATATGGATGAAGCGGGTAAAATAGGAACTACGCTTGGGTCCTTTGTTATTGTGGGAGTGTCTGTATTTGCCATGATATTTGAATTGCTCAGAAGTTACGAGGAACAACGAAAGCAATTGCTGAGTCTGAGTGAGGATCTGAACTTTGCAGCGAACCATGATCCTCTGACCAGGCTGTATAATCGGCGCTATCTTGTAAATCAGGTGAATGAATGGATATGCAAGCCGGAGAAGAGCTTCTGGATCGTATTGATGGATGTAGATGATTTCAAGGCAGTCAATGATACCTATGGGCATGGATACGGTGATGATGTACTGCGGGAAGCCGGCAGACTGATGCTGGAAGAAATGATGGGAAAAGGAATCGCAGCCCGGTTCGGCGGCGAGGAGTTTATGCTGGTGTTTGAACAGGATGATCGGGAACAAGTGTTACATTCATTCCGGAATATCCAGGAAGGCTTAAGGAGATATTCCCAGAATACCAGACAGACGGATATTACCATCAGCGGTGGAATGGAACGTTATGAGGCTGATAAACAGCTGGATCTATTGTTTACTTCTGTGGACCGGAAATTATATACTGCCAAAAATAACGGTAAAAACCGTATTGTAGAATAGGTTTAAAATAATAAAAAAGTCTTGCAAAGCTTAAAAATTAGAGCTATGATAAGACCCGTGTGATTTTATAAAAATTTTATAATTTCACACGGGTCTTTTTACTGAGGAGATTATATTGAGGAGAATGTTATGGAAAAATTGAAACCGAAGCTTTTCTCAGTGATGAAAAGCTACACGAAAGAACAGTTTGTAAAAGATGTGATCGCAGGTATCATTGTGGCGATCATTGCTCTGCCCTTATCCATTGCACTGGCACTGGCTTCCGGAGTAACACCGGAAAAGGGTATCTATACAGCAATCACCGCAGGTTTTGTGATCTCTTTTCTGGGTGGCAGCCGCGTACAGATAGCAGGTCCTACTGCGGCATTTGCCACCATTGTTGCAGGAATTGTAGCGAAGAACGGCATGGACGGTCTGATCATCGCGACATTGTTAGCGGGTGTGATCCTGATCCTGATGGGATTTTTACGACTTGGCAATCTGATCAAGTTTATCCCCTATACGATCACCACCGGTTTTACTTCCGGTATTGCTGTGACGATCTTTATCGGACAGATCAAGGACTTCCTGGGACTGACCATTGTCAGCGAAGAGCCGCTGATCGAGACCATGGATAAACTGAAAGCAGTATTTCAGTTCATCTCCACCACAAATGTGCAGGCACTGCTTGTAGGTGTGATCAGTCTCCTGATCCTGATCCTGTGGCAGTATCTGCCGGGCTTTTGCAAGAAGATTCCCCCTTCTCTGATCGCAGTACTGGTGGGAAGTGCCATGGTTGCACTACTTAACATGAATGTAAATACGATCGGAGATCTGTATGAGATTTCCAATAAGCTTCCGTCAATTTCTCTGCCCGCCTTCAGCCTGAAGACGGTACAGAACGTCCTGCCGGATGCTTTTACCATCGCGATCCTGGCTGCCATTGAGTCATTGCTTTCCTGCGTGGTAGCGGACAGTATGGTGAACAGCAGACATCGTTCCAATATGGAACTGATCGCCCAGGGCGCCGGCAACATTACTTCCGCATTGTTCGGTGGGATCCCCGCCACCGGAGCCATTGCGAGAACTGCTGCCAATGTGAAAAACGGCGGACGTACCCCCATTGCCGGTATGGTGCATTCCGTGACACTTTTGTTGATCCTGGTAGTACTGATGCCTTATGCGGCACTGATCCCCATGCCCACCATTGCAGCCATTCTGTTCATGGTGGCTTACAATATGTGCGACTGGCGTAAATTCATAGGTCTGTGCAAGACCGCACCCAAGAGTGACATTATCGTTCTGGTGACCACATTTGTACTGACTGTTGTATTTGATCTGGTAGTAGCGATAGAGGTAGGTATTTTACTGGCAGCCATTCTGTTCATGAAGCGTATGAGCGATGTGACGGAAGTGGAAGGCTGGAAATATGTGGATGATGAGGATGATGCGGACAGCCTGTCCTTAAGAGTCGTACCTCACAATACCATGGTCTATGAAGTGAGTGGCCCCTTATTCTTCGGCGCAGCGGACAAGATCCTGAAGATCACATTAGATGAGAAAATGAACTGCCTGGTACTGCGTATGCGCAGCGTGAGCGCCATCGACGCCACTGCCATGCACAATCTGGAGCAGTTATATGCGGACTGTAAGAAGAAAAACATCCAGATCATTCTGTCCCATGTAGGGGAACAGCCCATGCATGTCATGGAGAAGAGCGGTTTCTTAGATAAGGTGGGCAGAGAAAATGTCTGTGCCCATATTGATGATGCACTGGAACGCGCAGCAAAGCTGCAGTAAGTGTGAAAAACTATCATTTTTCATAGGGGTTCTTTAATTTACAACCTCAATATTTTGTGCTAAGATAGATGCGGATACGCAAGCTTTTGCGTGTCCGCTTTGTCGTGGATCCTTTTACAGAACAGGAGAAGATCATGGCTGAATTGACACCAATGATGCAAAAATATATGGAGACCAAGGAGCAGTATAAGGACTGTATCCTTTTTTATCGTCTGGGAGATTTCTATGAAATGTTTTTCGACGATGCGCTGGTGGCTTCCAAGGAACTGGAGATCACACTGACGGGAAAGAGCTGTGGCCTGGAGGAACGTGCGCCCATGTGCGGCATTCCTTATCATGCCGTGGAAGGCTATCTGTCCAAACTGGTAAGCCGCGGTTATAAAGTGGCTATCTGCGAACAGGTGGAGGATCCGAAGCTTGCCAAGGGATTGGTGAAGAGGGAAGTGATCCGTGTGGTGACACCCGGTACCAACTTAAACGTACAATCTCTGGAAGCCGGCAAAAATAATTATCTGCTGAGCATTGCCTATACTCCGGATGGCATCGGTATCTCTGCGGCAGATGTAACTACCGGTGATTATTATGTGACCGAAGTCGAAGATCTGAAAAAATTAAATGATGAACTGATGAAGTACGAACCTTCGGAGATCATCTGTAACGAGGCATTTTTAGTCAGTGGCTTTGATGTGAATGATTTAAAGTCCCGCTTACATATCTCCGTCAATGCGTTGGAATCCCATATGTTCGATGATGACGGCTGCAGACGGATCCTGATGAAACATTTTAAGGTAAATACGCTGATCGGACTTGGTGTCGAAGAATTCCCTACGGGACTTTTAGCGGCGGGAGCACTGTTACAGTATCTGTATGATACCCAGAAGACAGATCTGGAGCATTTTACCCATATTTATCCCTATCTTACCAGCAAATATATGCTGCTGGACAGCTCCACCAGAAGAAATCTGGAACTGACGGAGACTCTCAGAGAGAAGCAGAAGAGAGGCTCTCTTCTGTGGGTGTTAGATAAGACGAAGACCGCCATGGGCGCCAGACTTCTGCGCAATTACATCGAACAGCCGTTGATCGAGAAGGATGAGATGGAGAAGCGTCTGGATGCCATTCAGGAGCTGAATCAGGATTCCATCTCCAGGGATGAGATCCGGGAATACTTAAATCCCATCTACGATCTGGAACGACTGCTCAGTAAGGTGACTTATAAGACGGCAAATCCCAGAGATCTGATCGCATTTCGGAATTCCCTGCAGATGCTGCCGCCGATTAAGACAGTGCTGTCTGCCTTTGAAAAAGAAGAACTGACGGAAATCCGGGAGCAGATTGACGGCCTGGAGGATATTTATCAGCTGATCGATGAAGCGATCATTGAAGAACCGCCGATCTCCATAAGGGAAGGTGGAATGATCAAAGACGGGTTCGATGAGACCATAGACAGACTGCGAAGCGCCAAGCATGACGGAAAACAGTGGCTGGCACAGTTAGAGGAAGAAGACAGAGAACGTACCGGAATCAAGAATCTGAAGATCAAATATAACAAAGTATTCGGTTATTATTTCGAGGTGACCAATTCTTACAAGGATCTGGTGCCGGAGGACTATATCCGCAAGCAGACTCTGGCAAATGCGGAACGATATACCACACCGCGGTTGAAGGAATTGGAGGACACTATCTTAAATGCGGAGGACAAGCTCCAGACGCTGGAATATGATGTGTTCTGCAGAATAAGGGATACCATTGCTCAGGAACTGGTCCGCATACAGAACACCGCGAAAGCGATTGCAAAGCTGGATGTGTATGCGTCCCTGTCGTTGGTTTCGGAGCGCAATCATTATGTACGTCCGAAGTTAAATGAAAAGGGTGTTATTGACATCAAGGACGGAAGACACCCTGTGGTGGAACAGATGATCACCAATGATATGTTTATTGCCAATGACACTTATCTGGATAATGGCAGTCATTGTATCAGTGTCATTACCGGTCCCAATATGGCAGGTAAGTCCACATACATGCGTCAGACGGCACTGATCGTACTGATGGCGCAGATCGGGTGCTTCGTCCCTGCCAGAACCGCTAATATCGGTATTGTAGACCGGATCTTTACCCGTGTGGGAGCTTCGGATGATCTGGCCAGCGGTCAGTCCACTTTCATGGTGGAGATGAATGAGGTGGCGAATATCTTACGGAATGCCACTTCCAAGAGCCTTCTGATCTTAGACGAGATCGGAAGAGGTACTTCCACTTTTGACGGATTGAGCATTGCCTGGGCAGTGATCGAACATATCAGCAACCGCAAGCTTTTAGGAGCCAAGACGCTGTTCGCCACCCATTACCATGAGCTGACCGAGCTGGAAGGCAAAATGAATAATGTGAACAACTATTGCATTGCTGTGAAGGAATGTGGCGACGATATCGTGTTCTTACGTAAGATCGTAAAGGGCGGTGCGGACAAGAGCTACGGCATCCAGGTAGCGAAGTTGGCAGGAGTGCCGGATATGGTCATTGACCGTGCCAAGGAGATCGTGGAACAGCTGTCGGACAATGATATTACGGAAAAGGTGCAGAGCATCGCTATCGATAATAAAAACGATGGCAAGGCAAAAAAACAGCCCAAATACGATGAGGTGGATCTGGCACAGATGTCTCTGTTCGACACTGTGACGGATGAGGATATTCTGAAGGAACTGATGGAGATTGAGGTGACGACTCTGACCCCGTTAGATGCACTGAACACCCTGTACCGGTTACAGAATAAGCTAAAGAACCGCTGGAACGGTTAGTTATAAGGGAAAGGCATAGGTAGATATATGGGAATACATGTACTGGACTCCCGGACGATCGACAGGATCGCTGCCGGTGAGGTGGTAGAACGACCTGCCAGCGTGGTGAAAGAGCTGGTGGAAAATGCCATAGATGCCGGTTCCACGGCGATTACGGTAGAGGCAAAAGAAGGTGGTATTGAGTTCATCCGTGTGACGGATAACGGCTGCGGCATTGAACGGGAACAGCTTCCCACAGCGTTTCTGCGGCATGCCACCAGCAAAATCGAAGATGCGGATGATCTGAACCATATCGCAAGCCTTGGCTTCCGTGGTGAGGCTCTGTCCAGTATCGCGGCGGTGTCCCGTGTGGAGATCATCACCAAGAGAAAGGAAAATCTCACCGGAACCCGCATGGTGTTAGAGGGGGCAAAGGAACAGTCCATCGATGAGATCGGCGCACCGGACGGTACCACATTTCTCATGAGGAATCTGTTCTTCAATACGCCGGTCCGTCGGAAATTTTTAAAACAGCCTGCCACGGAGGGCAGTTATATCACGGATCTGATGGAACATCTGGCACTGTCCAGACCGGATATCTCTTTCAAATTCGTACTGGGGAATCAGACCAGATTCCATACCTCCGGAAATGGTGATCTGCGGGAAGTCATCTACCGGATCTACGGCAGAGAGATCGCTGCACAGCTGGTACCGATCCAGATGGAAGAAAACGGCATTAAGGTAGAGGGATATTTGGGAAAACCGGTGCTGGTACGTTCCAACCGCAATTTTGAGATCTATTTTATCAACGGTCGCTTTATCCGCAGCGGTGTGATCGCTAAAGCTATTGAAGAAGGTTATAAGCAGTATCTGATGCAGCATAAATTCCCGTTGTGCGTGCTGCATATTACGATGGATACGGAGACCGTGGATGTGAACGTACATCCCTCCAAAATGGATGTACGGTTCTCCGATGGCATGGCATTTGCCAGAATGCTGAGCGAGAATATAGCAACAACCCTGCGGAACCGGGAAATGATCCCGGATGCTTCCTTAGAGGATGAAAAATCCATTCAGAAAAAGGAGCAGGAAGACAGAAAAGCTTCCTGGAAGGAGCATACGCCGGAGGTGTTCGAGAAAAAAAGAGAAGAAAGCTACCGCGTCATGGAGGCTGCCAAATACGAGGCAGTACCGAAAGATCGGAGGGAATTTATACAGAAGCCGATCTGGCAGGAGGCACATGCAGGCATACAGACCAGTATCCGTAAACCGGAGTCTATAAGTGCGCGGACAGAGGAACCAAACCCGGTAACCGCAGCAACGCCTGAAACGAAAGAGGATGATTTCTTCGTGGAGGCAGCACCGCTGGAGCCAAGGACTGAGACTTCATCAGAGCCTGTTATCTGTCCGGAGACCGCTGAGGTGATCGAGCCGAAGGAAGATAGTCCTGTGCAGACACAGCCGGAAGATAAGGAACCTGAGGTGAAGGCTGTTCAGCAGATGAATCTGTTTGAAGAGAAACTGTTATCTGTGCAGAATCGCAGCCGCTACCGTATCATCGGACAGGTCTTCGATACCTACTGGTTGATCCAGTTCGAGGATAAGCTGTTCATCATTGACCAGCATGCAGCCCATGAGAAGGTGAAATACGAACGCCTGATGAAGCAGTTCCATGAAAAAAGTGTGATATCCCAGCGCCTGATGCCGCCCATCATTGTAAGTCTCACGGGACAGGAGGAAAGCATTCTTCACACCTATGAGGATGCCTTTTCACAGCTTGGATTTGAAATCGAAGCCTTCGGCGGCAACGAATATGCCCTGCGCAGTGTTCCGGTGGACCTCTACGGGTGCAGCGAGAGAGAACTGTTTTTAGCGGTGCTTGATGAACTGTCCCAGGAGACCGGCAACCGCGGAAGCTTCCAGGTCATCGAGGAGAAGATTGCATCCATGTCCTGCAAGGCAGCTGTTAAAGGTAACAACCGATTAAGCCTTCAGGAGGCGGATCAGCTGATCGATGAACTTCTGACACTGGATAACCCCTACAACTGTCCCCACGGCAGACCTACCATCATTGCCATGACGGAGACTGACCTGGAGAAGAAATTTAAGAGGATTGTATAATGCGTTTACTGATCAAACAACGAGTATTTTCCTGGACAGATTCTTATGACGTCTATGACGAAAATGAAAATGCAAAATATTTTGTAAAGGCGGAGTTTTTTTCCTTAGGACATCAGCTGCATGTATATGACAGAAACAATCGTGAACTGGGTGTTATCAGACAGCGGCTGTTGACCCTGCTCCCGGCATTTGAAATCGAAATTAACGGACAGATAAGGGGCGAGATCCGCAAGCAGTTCTCCTTTTTCAAGCCAAGGTACGAGATCGATTACAACGGCTGGCGCGTGGAGGGAGATTTTCTGGGATGGGATTACGATGTGTACAGCGGATGCAGCAGTATCATTCATATCTCTAAGGAACTGTTCCGTTGGGGAGATACCTACACGATTAACTTTGCTGATCCGAAGGATGAACTGGAAGGGCTGATGTTAGTCATCGCCATTGATGCGGCAAACTGCACCCGGAATAATAATGGATAATGTGTAAGGAAGAAGAATTATGTCGGTAACACAATCTATAAAAAGACCGCTGGTCGTACTGACCGGTCCCACCGCAGCAGGCAAGACGAAATTGTCCATTGCGTTGGCAAAAACCATAGACGGAGAGATTCTTTCGGCAGATTCCATGCAGGTATATAAACATATGGATATCGGTTCCGCCAAGATCCGCCCAGAGGAAATGCAGGGAGTGCCCCATCATCTGATCGATATATTGGAGCCGTGGGAAGAATTTAATGTGGTGGTATTCCAGAAACGGTGTCTGGAATGCATGGAACAGATCTATGACAGGGGACATATTCCCATTCTGGTGGGAGGCACCGGGTTCTATATTCAGGCGGTACTTCGGGGGATTGATTTTACAGAGAACGAAGAGAATACTGAATATCGGGAAAAAATGGAACAGCTTGCGAAAGAAAAGGGACCGGAAGTACTACATGACATGCTCAGAAAAATTGATCCGGTTTCAGCAGATAACATTCATGCAAACAATATCAAGCGAACCATCCGTGCACTGGAATATTATGAATTTACCGGGGAACCGATCTCTACTCATAATGAACGAGAAAAAGAACGGACGAGTCCATATAATTTCAGCTATTTTGTCCTGACGGATGACAGAGAAAAGCTGTATGCGCGGATCGAAAACCGCATTGATGAAATGCTGTCGGAAGGACTGGTGGAGGAAGTCAGAAGCCTGAAAACAAAAGGCTGTCACAGAGGAATGGTATCCATGCAGGGACTGGGGTACAAAGAGATCCTGGAGTACCTGGACGGAGAATGCAGCCTGGAGGAAGCGGTGTATACTCTGAAGCGGGACACCAGGCATTTTGCCAAGAGACAGCTGACCTGGTTCCGCAGGGAGAACGAAGTTACCTGGCTGGATAAACAGCAATTTGGCTATGACGAAGAGAAAATTTTAGAATATATGATAAAGGAATTAGGAGAAAAAGGGATCTATGAAAAACAGTAATAACAGCAATGAAGAAATGTATCTTTCCATGGGGATCAGTAAGACGGTATATGACTATGGATGTGCCATTGAGAAAAGTCTGCGGGAGCGTTTTGACGAGGTGGACCGGAATGCGGAGTATAATCAGCTAAAGGTGGTAAAAGCCATGCAACAGCATCAGGTAAGTGAAGCCTGCCTGCTGGGTACTACCGGCTACGGATATAATGACCTGGGAAGGGATACTCTGGAAGCAGTATATGCAGCAACCTTCCATACGGAGGATGCCCTGGTGCGTCCCCAGATCACCTGCGGTACCCACGCACTGGCACTGGCTCTGATGAGCAACTTAAGACCCGGAGACGAGCTGTTGTCCCCCGTAGGCAAGCCGTATGATACTTTGGAGGAAGTCATCGGCATCCGCCCTTCGAAGGGGTCTCTGGCAGAATACGGTGTAACTTATCGCCAGGTAGACCTGCTGCCGGACGGAAGCTTTGATTATGATAAGATCCGTGAAAACATTAATGACAAGACCCATCTGGTAACGATCCAGAGATCCAAGGGATATCAGACCAGACCGACCCTGTCGGTACAGCAGATCGGTGACCTGATCGCTTTTATCAAAGGTATCAAGCCGGATGTGATCTGCATGGTGGATAACTGCTACGGAGAATTCGTGGAGACGATAGAACCCTCCGATGTGGGTGCGGATATGATCGTGGGATCTCTCATCAAAAATCCCGGCGGCGGACTGGCTCCCATCGGCGGTTATATCGCCGGTAAAAAGGAATGCGTGGAAAATGCGGCATACCGGCTGACTTCCCCGGGACTCGGTAAGGAAGTAGGAGCATCTCTTGGCATTCTGAAGGATTTTTATCAGGGATTTTTCCTGGCGCCTACCGTGACGGCTGGTGCATTAAAGGGAGCGATCTTTGCAGCAAATGTCTATGAAAAATTAGGCTTTGCGGTAGTACCGAACGGTACAGAGAGCAGACATGATATTATCCAGGCTGTAACGTTTGGACAGCCGGAAGGCGTCATCGGCTTCTGTCAGGGAATCCAGGCAGCGGCTCCGGTAGACAGCCATGTGACGCCGGAACCCTGGGATATGCCGGGATATGATGCACAGGTCATCATGGCGGCAGGGGCATTTGTATCCGGATCCTCCATTGAACTGTCAGCAGACGGTCCCATTAAGCCTCCCTATGCCGTATATTTTCAGGGTGGACTGACCTGGCAGCATGCCAAGTTCGGCATTCTGAAATCCCTGCAGGCGTTGCTTAAGAAGGGAATCGTGACAGAAGAACAGATAAGGCTGGCAATATAGAACCTGCCAGGGAATACGAATCCTGTAGAAAAAGCGCAAAATAAAATCCACTAAATTTGTGTACAGAAGAAGCTTTTTGTGATAGTATAAAAAGACGTATGGAAGATGGGACTTATGGGGAGACCCGGACGGATACAGAGAGTACACAAGAAAAGAAAGAAGAGGAAATGCCTTGAAGAGAATTAATTGGGTATTGATTGTCCTGGTACTGATCGGATTTGTGATCGGAAGATTTATAGGAACTTATTTTGACGGTACTTTTCTGAATTACGGACAGAATTTTGGACTCAGCAGCCCGGTTGAACTGAATCTCGGTTTTATCATTCTTACCTTCGGACTGGAGTTTAACATTACCATTGCCAGCGTGATCGGTGTGATCATTGCTTTTGTGGTATACCGTTTTATCCGTTAGAGAACATACGTCGGAGAAGGCAGAAGGAGACTTATGCCTGCAAAATTAACACAACATGTAACGGATTTACAGCTGCCTTATGAGAGATTCTTAAACTTCGGACCGGAGAACCTTACGGAAGCGGAGCTTCTGGCAGTTATCCTGCGAACCGGAACCAAAGACTCTTCCGCATTGGAACTGGCGGAGAAGGTTCTGGCACTGGCAAAATATCCCAGGGAGGGACTTTTGGGCCTACACGACGTAAGCGTGGAGGAACTGACACAGATTCGTGGGATCGGCGTAGTGAAAGCAGTGAAATTAAAATGCATCGCCGAATTATCCAATCGTATGAGCCGGGCGAGAGCAAGCACCGGGATCTGTTTTACCAGAGCGGATATGGTGGCGGAATATTTCATGGAGAAGCTGCGCCATAAGGATACAGAGTGTGTATATCTGCTCTGCCTGGATGCAAAAGGACAGCTGATCCGGGAGAAAAAACTGTCGGACGGCTGTGTGAACATGGCACTGATATCTCCCAGAGAGATATTTTTAGAAGCATTGAAAGACAAAGCGGTGAATATTATCCTTGTGCATAATCATCCAAGCGGTGATCCAACGCCCAGCAGAGCGGACAGAGAACTTACCGACAACGTGGCCGGAGCGGGAGAACAGATGGATATTCCCCTGTTAGACCACATTATTATCGGGGATAACAGGTATACTAGCTTTAAAGAACAAAAATTATTGAGATGATAGAAGAAAGGAAAACGACAGTGGCAAACAACGCATTCGGTATCGACCTCGGTACCAACAACATAAAGATCTATAATCGCAATGATGACAACATTATGATCGAGAAGAATATGATTGCCATCGAGAATAAGAATACTTTATTTGCTTACGGCAACTCCGCATTTGAAATGTATGAGAAGGCTCCCGGCAATATTCATATTTCTTATCCACTTTCCAACGGAGTGATCGCAGACATTAAGAATATGGAGACGCTGGTGAAGTATTTTATCGGAGATCTGCAAAAAGGCAATACCAAGCCTTCCGATTTCTTCATTGCGGTGCCGACGGATGTTACCGAGGTGGAGAAGAGAGCTTTCTACGATCTGATCAAGGGTGCCAATGTGAAGGCGAAGAAGATCATGGTAGTGGAAAAGGCAGTTGCGGACGGTCTGGGACTGGATATCGATGTGAAAAATTCCCAGGGTGTGCTGGTGGTAAATGTCGGTTATGAGACCACGGAGATCTCCATCCTGTCTTTGGGCGGTATCGTATTAAGCCGTCTGATCAAGGTGGGAGGTATGAAATTCGACGATGCCATCCGTGCGGCGGTCAGAAGAGAATTCTCACTGATCATTGGTGGCAAGACCGCGGAGAATGTGAAGATTGCTCTGAAAGAACTGGAAGAAGAGGGCAAGGGTGCCATTGTATACGGCAGAGATATTGTAACCGGTCTTCCGGTAGAACGTGAGATTCCCACGAAAATGGTGGACGAGTCCTTGGAAGAGCATTTCAACACGATCATTGATAACGTAAAAGTAATCTTAGAGAGGACTCCTCCCGAACTGGCAGCGGATATTTATCGTCACGGCATTTATCTGACCGGCGGCGCATCCCAGGTGAGCCATTTAGCGGAGAGACTGGCAACTGGTACCGGATTGCACGTTAATGTGGCAGAGAATCCTCTGACCAGCGTGGCAACGGGACTTGCCAAGATCATCAAGGATGATAACTATAAAACTGTAGCTTACGCAATTGAAGGGATGAGTAAATGAGCCCAGTCGTAAAAAGAAAAGGGGAGAGGTTTACTTTACCGAGTAAATATCTCCTTTTTATTTTAACTATCCTGTGTACTGTTATGATGTTGGTGACCTTCGGGACCAATGTGTTTAACCGCCCGTTTAACCGTGTGGTGGGATATGTGATCGTTCCCTTTGAACAGGGTATCGCCAAGGCGGGAGAATGGTTATCGAACCGTTCGGATGAACTGGTGCAGATCCGCACGCTTTTAGCGGAGAACAGCGCCCTGAAGGAACAGGTGGCATCCCTCACGGAGGAGAACACCCTGCTGCAGCAGGATAAATATGAACTGAATGAATTAAGAGGCTTATTGGAGCTGGATGAGGAATACGGAGATTATAATAAGATCGGAGCCAGGATCATCAGCAGAGATTCCGGGAACTGGTATTCCTCCTTTGTCATCGACAAGGGTTCCAATGACGGACTTGCAGATGATATGAATGTGATCGCCGGAGGCGGACTGGTAGGACGGATTACCTCTGTGGGACCGAACTGGTCCAGGGTGACATCGATCATCTCCGATAATTCCAATGTCAGCGGTATGACACTGGCAACAGGGGATAATCTTATTGTATCCGGAGATTTACAGCTGATGGCGCAGGGAGTGATCTCTTTCAGCAAGCTGGTAGACAGTCAGGATGCGGTCGTAGAGGGAGATAAGGTCGTAACCTCCGATATCAGTGACAAATATCTGCCCAATATCCTGATCGGTTATATCAGCACCATCAACAAAGATACAAATAATCTGACCAAATCCGGATATCTGACTCCGGTGGTGGATTTTGAACATCTGAGCGAAGTGCTTGTCATTACAGACAAAAAGCAGCAGGTTCCGGGAGGAGGCACAGATGGAGAATAACAGCAGTATTCTACGCAAGATCGTGGTCGTGTTACTGATCCTTGTATTCTTTATCCTGCAGTGCAGTGTGTTTAACAGTTTAGCATTAGGCGGTATTATTCCCAATCTGATGATCATTCTGACTTCTTCTTTCGGATTCATGAGAGGGGAGAAGGCGGGACTTCTGATCGGGTTTGCCTGTGGGCTTTTATGTGATATTTTTTTTGGCAGTTTTCTTGGATTTTATGCCATGGTCATGATGTACATAGGCTTTGTGAACGGAAAATTCTGCCGGATCTTTTATCCGGAAGACATCAAACTGCCACTGGCACTGATCGTGGTAAGTGATATTTCTTATGGATTGATTTGCTATATTCTGATGTTCCTGTTGAGAGGGCGTTTTTATTTCCCGTATTATTTTACCAAAGTGATCCTTCCGGAGGCACTTTACACTATCGTTGTTACGATTATTTTGTATCCTCTGATTTTGAAGATCAATCAGAAGCTGGAGGAGAAGGAAAAAAGGAGCGCACAGAAATTTGTTTCGTGAAATCAAAGATCACATTATAAATATTGTGACCAGCAGACTGACAGTGTTGGCGATTTTATTTGTTTTTTTCGCCGGAGTGCTTGTTTATCGCTGTTTTAATCTGCAGATCGTAAACGGTAAAGAATATCTGAATGATTTTATTCTCCAAATTGAGAAGACCAGAGATATTTCCAGTACCAGAGGCCGTATTTTAGACCGCAACGGCAATGTCCTTGCGGAAAATGAGCTGGCGTACTCCGTGAAGATCGAGGATGTATTTGAATCCAGCCGGAATAAGAATGCCAAGGTGAACGATGTAGTATATCGTCTGATCAAACTGATCGAGAAAAACGGGGACAGTGTGATCACAGATTTTAAGATTGTGATCGATGAGGACGGTGATTTCACTTATTCGGTGGATGGTACGGCGCTGCTCCGTTTCCAGGCGGACGTACTTGGATACAAGACCGTCGACAAGCTGTCAGAGGAAGAAAAGGCCATGACTGCCCAGGAGCTGATGGAATACTTAAGCCGTGCCAAGGGCTTTGCCATCGGTCAGTACGAGGATCCTGAGGACAATAAGACTGTCTTTGTACCCGGAAAGGGTTATACGAAGGAAGAGTGGCTGCAGATGGTGACCATCCGGTATGCCATGAATCTGACCTCTTTCCGTAAATACGTGGGAACCACTGTGGCGACCAATGTCAGTGAGGAGACGGTAGCCGTCATCATGGAGAATTCCGACCAGTTAGACGGTGTCTCCATTGTGGAAGACACGGTGAGACATTATATAGACAGTAAATATTTTGCACATGTGCTGGGATATACCGGCAAGATTTCTTCCGATGAACTGACGGAATTAAACGCGCAGGTCGTAGCGGAAGGCGGAAGTGAAGACTCGTATACTATCAATGATGTGGTAGGTAAGAGCGGTATGGAAGCCTATATGGAGACAACGCTGCAGGGTACCAAGGGCAGTGAGAAAGTGGTGGTAGATGTTACCGGTAAGGTGATCACCATTTTGGAGCGTAAAGAGGCACAGCCGGGAGCGGATGTCTACCTGAGCATAGACAAGGATCTTACAGAAGCGGTTTATAATATTGTGGAGCAGAAGCTTGCCGGTCTGGTAGCCAGCAAGATCATCAATGCCAAAGAGTTTAATCTGCCGGAAAATGCGAAAAGCTCTTCCATCAAGATACCCATCTACGATGTGTATTTTGCCATGATCAATAACAATATTCTGAACAGAAAGCACTTTGAAGCAGAGGACGCAAAAGAGACGGAGCAGGCTGTATACGCAGCTTATCTGGAATATAAACAGGGTGTTTACGATAAGCTGACATACGAACTTACGGACGGGGCAACACCGTACAATAAACTATCCAAGGAGTATCAGGTCTACCAGAGCAATATTGTGAGCCTCCTTAGGGAGAATGGCGTGATCATGAAAGAACTGGTGGATGATAACGATGCCACACAGAATGCCTGGGCAAAGGAAGAGGTCATCTCTTTGAAGGAATACCTTCAGTATTGCATTGCTATGAACTGGATCGATGTCAGCAAGCTGGAACTGAATGATAAATATTCCGATTCCGCAGAGGTGTATGACAAACTGTTGGATTACATCATTGATGAGGTGGACCATACATCGGAATTTCAAAAACGTTTTTATAAATATATGTTGTTAAATGATAAGATCACCGGCAGACAGATCTGCATGCTCTTATGCGAACAACAGGTGGTGGATATTCCTGCGGAAGATGAGGAAGCTCTGTATTCCGGAAAACTGTCGGCATATCAGTTCATGATGAACCGGATCAATAATCTGGAGATCACACCTGCACAGCTGGCACTGGATCCCTGCAATGCCTCTGTGGTAATTACGGATGTCAATACGGGTGACGTGCTTGCCATGGTATCTTACCCCGGCTATGACAACAATAAAATGGCAAATACCGTGGATGCGGAATACTATGCGCAGCTGAATGCGGACAAGTCCAGCCCCCAGCTGAATTTTGCCACACAATACAAGGCAGCGCCCGGATCTACTTTCAAGATAGTGTCTGCTACGGCAGGGCTGATGGAGAATGTGATCAATCTGCAGACCAAAGTGAACTGTGTCGGAACCTTTACTGAGATCACACCATCTCCCAGATGCTGGAGGATCTCCGGACATGGTTATGAGAACGTAACATCAGCCATCAAAGATTCCTGTAACTATTTCTTCTACAATGTCGGCTATCAACTGGCTACAAGAAGTGGAACTTATAATGAGGAAGAAGGTCTGGATACTTTAAGTAAATATGCGGATCTGTATGGATTGACGGATAAGTCCGGCGTGGAGATTGGCGAATATGCTCCGGATGTGTCTACCAAGGACCCGGTACGTTCCGCTATCGGACAGGGCAGCAACAGCTATACGACGGTAGGACTCGCCAGATATGTTACTACCATTGCCAACAGCGGTACCTGCTATAATCTGACCCTTTTAGATAAGACCACAGATTCCCAGGGAAATCTGCTGAAGGAATATCATGCAGAGGTGCGGAATCAGATCGATCTGCCGCAGGAATACTGGAATGCTTTCCATCTGGGAATGCGTCAGGTGGTGGAGAATAAAAAATATTTCAGCGATCTGGCGGTAAATGTGGCAGGTAAGACCGGTACGGCAGAGCAGACCGCGTCCAGACCAAACCACGCGCTGTTTATCTGTTATGCACCGTATGAGAATCCGGAGATCGCTATTGCGACCAGAATTCCCTTCGGATATTCTTCCGACTATGCGGCACAGTTCACCAGAGACATTATTAAGTATTATTACGGACTGGCAGAAGAGGATGATCTGATCACCGGTACGGCAGATGCACTGGATAATGCGGTATCGAACGAGATGTAATCCTATTCGCAAAAGGAAAGCTTCAAAGAAGCGATTATGCGAATGTGGGACTCCGGATAGATAAATTAAAAAGACAGGTATAGAACATGAAAGATGCAGTATTGATTAAAAGTTTTCCAAATGGTATTACGCTTTTGATGAGAGAGAATGCTTCCATGGAGGAAATTTTACAGGAACTTACGGTAAAATTTACAGAAGCAAGGAATTTTTTCGGAAGCTCCACCATGGCACTGTCTATGGAGGGGCGGAAGATGACAGAAGCAGAAGAAATTCTGATTTTGGATACCATCCGCGTTAACAGCAATGTCAGGATCGCCTGTATTGTCGGACATGATGACGATACCAATAAAAATTTCATCAAGGCACTTCAACATATGGATAAAAAGCTGTCCGGTACGGAAGGAGGACAATTCTATAAAGGAACTCTGAAGAACCGGGAAGTGATCGAGACGGAGAACAGCATTGTGGTGCTGGGGGATGTCTATCCGGGAAGTGCAGTGTTTTCTGCAGGCAACATTATCATTCTGGGAGGCCTGTATGGCGAAGCTTATGCCGGAGGAGACGGCAGAGAAGATGCCTATATCGTAGCGCTTGAAATGGAGCCGGAAAGATTAAAAATCGGCGATTTCAAATATAAAACCAATGCGAAACAGTTGAAATGGGGAATACACCCCAAAGTACAACCGAAAATTGCACACCTGAAGGGTGGGAAGATCGTATTTGATCCCCTTACAAAAGAATTACTGGGTGCCTTTTAACAGGATCCAGGGGACGACAAAATAAAACAGGAGGAATCCAATATGGAACAAAATGTTTCCACGGAGAAGAAAAGCTCCGAAGTCATTGTCGTCACTTCAGGAAAAGGCGGTGTAGGTAAGACCACTACATCTGCAAATGTCGGAACAGGTCTTGCAAAGGCTGGCTGTAAAGTCTGCCTCATCGATACGGATATAGGACTGCGCAATCTCGATGTTGTCATGGGACTGGAGAACCGTATCGTATATAATCTGGTAGATGTGGTAGAAGGTAACTGCCGCATCAAGCAGGCATTGATTCGTGATAAGAGACATCCCGGACTCTATCTGATGCCTTCGGCACAGACCAGAGACAAAAGCGCGGTCACCCCGGGGCAGATGGTGAAGGTCATAGACCACCTGCGGGAACAGTTTGATTATATTATTTTAGACTGCCCTGCGGGAATCGAACAGGGATTCCAGAATGCCATCGCCGGAGCGGACCGGGCGTTAGTCGTAACCACGCCGGAGGTATCTGCTATCCGGGATGCAGATCGTATCATAGGACTGTTGGAAGCCAACGGATTCAAACAGATGGATCTGGTGATCAACAGACTGCGTATGGATATGGTGCGCCGGGGAGATATGATGTCTGCGGATGATGTGGTGGATATTCTTGCGATACCTCTCATCGGAATCATTCCGGATGATGAAAACGTGGTGATCGCCACGAATCAGGGAGAACCGCTTGTAGGGAATGATACACCGGCGGGAAAAGCATATTACAATGTGGTGGAACGTCTGCGAGGAAGAGAAATTCCTTTCCTGGACTTCGAAAAAGGTATGTCTTTCTGGACAAAAGTAACCGGTATTTTTCGAAAAGTATAGGAAGGGGACGGATGAATATGAAACATTTTTTTCGCAGGAAAAGTTCCTGCCAGGTGGCAAAGGACCGGTTGAAAATTCTGTTGATATCCGACAGGGTAAACTGTTCGCCGGAGATGATGGAACTGATCAAGGCAGATATTACCAAAGTGATCTCCAAGTATATGCGCATTGACACAGACCATATGGAGATTGAGATACAGGCGAAAGGCAATAATAAAGGCGGACGGAATAAAACTCCCAGCCTGATTGCCAATATACCGATCCTGGATCTGCAGAAAAATGCAAAAATGCCATGAATACATAAGAAACAGAAAGGCTGATAAATGTTTAAGAATTATAGATTACGGGATTATGATTTTAAATTGATCATATTGGTGCTTGCACTGTCGGTCGTCGGAATACTGACGATCGGCAGCGCCGAACCGGCACAGCAGAACAAGCAGATCGCCGGTGTGGCAGTCGGATTGGTTATCATGATCGTCCTTTCTTTTTTTAATTATTCCATTCTGCTGAAGCTATACTGGCTGATGTATATTGGCAATCTTGTCCTGTTAGGACTGGTCATTTTGATGGGCGAAGAAGGTAACGGAGCACAGAGATGGCTGAAGATCGGCGGACTGCAATTTCAACCTTCGGAACTTGCAAAAATTTTATTGATTTTATTCTTTGCACAGTTTATTATGAAATATAAGGAGAAGCTGAACACCTTCCGTGTGATCGCTCTGATCGCGGTACTTATGGGAGTTCCCTGGATCATGGTAAAGGAACAGCCGGCACTGTCTACAAGTATTGTACTGATCTTTATTTTCTGCGTGATTCTGTACACCGGCGGCATCAGTTATAAACTGATCTTCGGAGCTTTGGCGGTAGCCGTTCCGGTTATCATTATCCTGGTTTCACTGGCGATGCGGCCGGACAGTACCATATTGGAGACCTATCAGAGAAATCGTATTCTTGCCTTTGTGAATCCGGAGGAATATTCCACGGATCTGGCATACCAGCAGCTGAATTCCGTAACGGCCATCGGCTCGGGGGAACTGAACGGCAAGGGCTATAAAAATAACGAGATCACATCGGTGAAAAACGGCAATTTCCTGTCAGAAGCGGAAACCGATTTCATATTTGCGGTAATCGGGGAAGAGTTCGGATTTAAGGGAAGTATAGCGGTTATTATTCTACTGCTTTTCACGGCGATGGAATGCATATCCATTGCATCAAAAGCAAAGGATATTGCAGGAACCATTATCGCCGCGTCTATGGGAGGCCTGATCGCCTTCCAGAGCTTTGTAAATATCGGAGTTGCAACATTTATTCTTCCGAACACAGGACTTCCGCTGCCTTTTGTCAGTTATGGACTGACATCCTTACTCAGCCTGTATATTGGTATGGGAGTTGTAATGAATGTACGGCTTCAGGCGAAAAAAGGTTAAAGAAAGGCTAAAGATAGAAGAGAAGAAGGGGTATAGAGTATGAACATTGCACTGATCGCACATGATGCCAAAAAGAAATTAATGCAGAACTTCTGCATTGCTTATCGGGGAATCCTGAGTAAAAATGAATTGTACGCTACCGGAACTACCGGAAGGCTGATCGAAGAGGTTACCAATCTTAACGTTCACAAATATCTGGCGGGTCATCTGGGCGGTGAGCAGCAGATTGGTGCACAGATCGAACACAATGAGATCGATCTGGTAATCTTTCTGCGGGATCCGCTGGCGCCGAAGGCACATGAACCGGATGTGAGTAATGTAATGCGTCTCTGTGATATGCATAATATCCCACTGGCAACGAATCTTGCCAGCGCAGAACTGTTGATCAAGTCCTTAGACAGAGGAGATTTAGAGTGGCGTGAGATGTACAAATAAATTTCGTATGATTACTTCCTGCATTTCGACAGTACTTTGTATGATAATGCTGACGGGATGTGGTAATGTAGCCTATGTGTTTCCCTATGACGTGGATTCTAACGTCAGCAGTTTTAATGTTCTCGCCGGAACGGGAGAAGACAAAGCAGCAACATTCGCCCAGGATTTGTGCGTGGTTACCGGGGACAATACTGGAGACGGCAGCGTGGATATGACCCAGGCGTCGGCGGCGGTATTGTTCGATGTGAATAACAAAGAAGTACTGTATTCCAAAAATGCCTATGAGCGGCTTTATCCCGCCAGCCTGACGAAGGTAATGACGGCATTGGTAGCACTTAAAAACGCATCTTTGGATACGATACTTACTGCCACGAATTCCGTTAAGATCACGGAGTCCGGTGCTCAGCTCTGCGGACTGAAAAGCGGCGATACCATGACGTTAGATCAGGCACTGCATATTCTGCTGATGTATTCTGCAAATGATGCAGCCATACTGATTGCGGAGAATGTTGGAGGCAGCGTGGATCATTTCGTGGAGATGATGAACGAAGAAGCAGCAAGACTTGGTGCAACCAATACCAGTTTCGCCAATCCCCACGGTCTGTCGGATGATAACCACTATACCACAGCATATGATCTGTATCTGATCTTCAATGAAGCAATCAAATATGATTCCTTCAATGAAATTATTCATATGACATCCTATCAGACCACGTATTATGATAAGGACGGTAAGGCAAAAGAGCTTACCGTGAATAATACGAACCGTTTCCTGAAGGGAGACTTTCAGGCACCGGAGAATATTACGGTGATCGGAGGCAAGACCGGTACCACCAATGCGGCAGGACACTGTCTGATATTGTTGTCCCGGGATGTGAGTGGAGCACCGTATATTTCCGTGATACTGAATTCTTCGGCAAGCGATGTGCTGTATCCGGAAATGGTACAACTCCTGGAGCAAATCAACAAATAGATGTTGTTTTTTAAGGGTATATAAACTATAATAAAGTAAATAGGTTGCGTGAAGTTCCTATAAATTTTACGACAGGAGGGTTACACCAATGGTTCAGTTGATTGTAGGCAAAAAGGGTAAGGGCAAGACAAAACAGCTGTTGGACAAAGTGAACAGCGAGGTAAAGGATATTTCGGGCAGTATCGTATATCTGGACAAAAGTACGAAACATATGTATGAACTGAACAACAAGGTGCGTCTGATCGACGTTTCCCGCTATATGATCGAGAATGAAAGCGAATTTTTGGGGTTCGTATGCGGTATCATTTCTCAGGATCATGATCTGGAACAGATGTATTTTGACAGCTTTTTGAAGATCGCAGCACTGGAAGGCAAAGATATTTCCGCAGTGATTGAGAAGCTGGACAAAATGAGCGATTTCTTCCAGGTAGATTTTATCCTCAGCGTATCAATGGATGAATCCGAATTACCGGAGGCTGTTAAGGATAAGATCATCGTATCTTTGTAAGAAAACGTATTATAATTTTCACGTATGAGAAGCCTCGGATGTCAACCGGGGCTTCTCAAATGTAAGAGGATAAAAAGAGGAAAGGAGGTTTTTCTTATGGCACAGCAGCGAAAATCTAAAAATAATAAAGTAAAACAGTACAGAAAACCTTTGAACCTCAATATCGGTATGCTGATCTTCGGTGCTATTTTTATTTATGTGATCATCTGTGTGATCATGTATTACCAGACGGATCATATTGTCCGTTATGAAGTAACGGAAGGATCCCTGGCTACGAACAATATTTACCGTGGGATCGCTATCCGCAGTGAGAGTGTCGTGAACACCGATACGGCGGGATATGTAAATTTTTATGCAAGAGAGGGCGAACGTGTCGCCAAAGGAGATACGGTATATATCGTAGACGAGACCGGAAGATTAAGTCAGGAACTGGAAGATGCCAGTCTGGGAGAGAATACGCTGAGCAATCAGGAACTTTCGGAATTTCGAAATGAGATCGTGAATTTTATGCATGGGTATGATGACAGGAACTACGAGAATACCTATGATTTCAAATATTCGTTAAAAAATACAGTATTGAAGCTGGCGAATGTCAATATGCTGCAGAGCATTGAAAACGAAAACGGTGGTTCAGCCGCCAATATCGTGAACTTCTGCTATGCCCCGGAGACGGGAATCGTGGCATACTGGACCGACGGATACGAAGATCTGACCGTGGATGCGGTGACAGAAGCAGTATTCGACAATAAAGATTATGAGAAAAAGCAGATGCTGGGTAACGAACTGATGGCGGTAGGAGACCCGGTATATAAGCTGTCCACGGATGAAAACTGGTCTGTTGTGATCCCCATAGATGCGCAGCGTGGTGCCCAGATCCAGCAGGAAGATTATGTAAAGGTCCGTTTTCTGAAGAACCAGTATGAATCCTGGGGGCAGGCGAAGCTGTTCACCGGAAGTGATGGGAACACTTTTCTATCTCTTACCTTTACCAATTCTATGGTAACGTTTGTATCCGATCGGTTTCTGGATATTGAACTGATCTTAAACGATGAGACGGGACTAAAGATCCCGAATTCCTCTATCGTGGAGAAGGAATTTTTCCTGATTGACGAAGACTTCGTTACGACGGATGAAAATGCGGGGACCCAGGGCGTCATCAGACAGTGCTATCTGGAAAACGGTAATATATCCAGTGAATTCGTGGAGACGGATGCATACAGCTATGACGAGACGGAAGGTGTGTATTATATGGATACTTCCGTACTTAAGACGGGAGATGTCCTGTATAAGACGAACAGCCAGGATACCTATACGGTAAGCAAACGTGCCACTCTGATCGGGGTATATAATGTAAATAAAGGATATGCGGATTTCAAGCAGATCAACATCCTGTATCAGAATGATGAATACTCTATTGTAAAGGCGAATACGACCTATGGACTGAATGTATATGATTATATTGTGCTGGACGGAACAGCGGTATCGGATGACCAGATCATTACCAACATCCGGAAGACAGACAGCAGCAAAACAGATGCATCCACGGACAATATGGTAGCGACAGAGCCAACAGATACATCGGAGGAAACTGTTCCGGCAGGTACAGAGGAGACACAGACGGAATCGACGGCAGAGACTTCCGGGGAAACGACGGAGAACAGCCCGGAACCGGAAAACAGTGTTGAACCGGAGAATACCCCGGAAGCTTAAAGGTGACAGAAAGGACGGTGGACAGAAATGGGAGCAGAACAGACCATACAAAGTATAGAACTGACACAAAATTATAATACGGTAAAAGAAAATATCAGAAAAGCCTGTGAGAAGGCTGGCAGATCGGAGCGGGAAGTGACCCTGCTTGCGGTAAGCAAGACAAAGCCGGTGGACATGCTTATGGACGTCTACCATGCGGGTGCCAGGGACTTCGGAGAGAATAAAGTACAGGAACTGGTGGACAAGATACCACAGCTGCCTTCGGATATCAGATGGCACCTGATCGGACACTTACAGCGCAATAAAGTAAAATATATTGTGGATAAGGTCTACCTGATCCACAGTGTGGACAGTCTCAGACTGGCAGAGGAGATCAGCAGGGAGGCTGTGAAGAAGCAGGTAGAAGTCAATATTCTGATCGAAGTCAATGTGGCACAGGAAGAGAGTAAGTTCGGCACTACAACAGAAGAGACCGAAAAACTGGTTCGCGATATTTCGTTGTTACCCGGTGTACATATTAAGGGACTTATGACCATCGCACCTTTTGTGGAAGACCCGGAGGAAAACAGGACATATTTTCGGAAACTTAGGCAATTAGCTGTTGACATCGGAAATAAAAACATCGATAATGTGTCTATGAGCGTACTTTCCATGGGGATGACGGGAGATTATACAGTGGCAGTACAGGAAGGCGCTACAATCGTCAGAGTCGGAACCGGTATATTCGGAGAGCGAGATTACAGTAAGACGATATAAAGAATATTTTTAAGAAGATTTTAATAAAGGAGACTCGTAAGCATGGGTGTAATGGATAAGTTCCTGAATTATATGAAACTGAACGATGAAGAAGATGAAGGTTTCTATGATGATGATTATCTGGATGATGAGGAAGAAGTAGAGCCTGTGAAAAAGTTTGGCACTGCCAAGAACAGACAGCAGGCACAGGATGAGGAAGATCTGGATGATAAGGGAAAGCGTACTTCACAGCCCAAGGTTACTCCGATCCATCGTACCGTTACCAAGAAAATGCCCGGAACCGGCATGGAAGTCTGTGTGATCAAACCTACTTCCGTAGAGGATGCACGGGAGATTACCGAGACACTTCTGGCGAACCGGACAGTGGTACTGAATCTGGAAGGCCTGGATGTGGATATCGCACAGAGGATCATTGATTTCACTTCCGGATCCTGCTTTGCAATCTCCGGTAATTTACAGAAAATATCGCATTATATATTTATCATCACACCGGCAAGTGTAGATATCTCCGGTGATTTCCAGGATATTTTCGGCGGTGCCGGATCCTTTGAAATGCCTATTAACAACGGAATGTCATAAAATGTCATAAACGGATAACTTCCTGCAGCGGGCTGTAGGAAGTTTTTTAAAAGAAAAAGAATGAAAACACAGAAAGAACGGTTTGGAATCAGACCGGAGGGTGAAAACATGGCACAGAGATTACCGGTGCTTTATAACAAAAAGCCTTGTTATGATATTGTATTTCAGAAGTCTTTTGACGGCTTATGGGAAGAACTGGAGGAACTGGGCGCTGCTGAGAAGAAATTATGCATCGTCACAGATTCTACCGTGGATGAATTGTACGGAGCACAGGTTTCAGAACTTTTGGAAGGAAAATGCCGTAAGATCGTAAAATATGCATTTCCTGCCGGAGAGGAAAATAAGAATCTGGAGACGGTAAAGGATGTATATCGTTTTCTGATCGAAGAGGGCTTTGACAGAAAGGATATGCTGTTGGCGCTCGGTGGCGGTGTGACCGGCGATCTGACCGGTTTCGTTGCGGCAACGTATTTAAGAGGCATTGATTTTGTGCAGATTCCGACTACTTTGCTGGCGCAGGTGGACAGTTCCATCGGTGGCAAGACCGGCGTGGATTTTGACAGCTATAAGAACATGGTCGGCGCTTTCAAGATGCCAAGACTGGTATATATGAACCTGTCGGTACTTAAGACACTGGAAGAGAGACAGTTCTATTCCGGTTTTGCGGAAGTCATGAAGTCTGCTTTGATCAAGGATGCTTTATTTTACGAGTGGCTGATCGAGAATATGTATGAGATCTGCGAAAGAGATCCTGCCACTTTGGAAGAGATGGTCATGCGTACCTGTTCCATCAAAAAAATGGTTGTAGAGAAGGATCCTACCGAGCAGGGAGACCGGGCACTCCTTAATCTGGGACATACCATCGGACATGCCATTGAAAAATACAAGAATTTTGAACTGTATCACGGCGAATGTGTTGCCCTTGGTACGGTGGCAGCGGCATATATTTCCTGGAAAAAGGAAATGCTCAGCATGGAAGAATTCTATGAGATCCGCGATATGTTCGTACCGTTTTATCTTCCGATCTCCGTGGATGATATTGATCCGCAGGAGATCCTGAAGCTAACCAGATCCGATAAAAAGATGGAAGCCGGTACGATTAAATTTATTCTGCTTAAAAAGATCGGCAAGGCAGTCATTGACAGAACCGTTACAGATGATGAGATCCTGGCTGCGATCGAAGAAATCAATTTTAGTGAAGAGGATGCCCATGAATAAAGAAAAAAAGAGTCGTATGATTATGTTGCTTATAGATATGCTGATCGCTGCGGTACTTTTAGTGTTTGATCAATTCACGAAACATCTGGCTGTTGTACATCTGAAGGGTCAGGCACCGTATGTACTCATTGACGGCGTACTGGAACTGCAGTATCTGGAGAACAGAGGCTCTGCTTTCGGAATGCTGCAGAATCAGAAAGTATTTATTCTGTTCGTTGGGATCGTATTCCTGGCAGTGCTTTTATTTTTCCTGCTCAAGCTTCCAGAACAGAAGAAATTCCGTATCGTTCATATTCTGCTTGCGGTGATCATTGCCGGTGGCATCGGAAATATGATCGACAGATTCCGCCTGGATTATGTGGTGGATTTTATTTCTTTTGTATTGATCAATTACCCGATTTTCAATGTGGCGGATATCTATGTGGTAGTCGCTACGATCGGTCTGTTTATTCTGTTTTTGTTTGTTTATAAGGAAAAGGATCTGGAGTTCCTTAATTTTAAGCAGAACCGTTATCGGGAGATGAAATAGGAGAGAGAACAATGGAAGAACTCCGATTTCAGATTACGGAAGAAACGGAAGACGAACGGATCGACAAGTGTATGAGTCTGTTGGTAGAGAATCTGTCCCGTTCGTTTATACAGAAACTGATCAAGGAAGGCAATGTCCTGGTAAACGGTAAGCCCGTGAAGGGAAGCTATCGTGTCAAATGCGATGATGAGGTGGTATTTTCCGTTCCGGAGTCAGTAGAGCCGAATATTGAGCCGGAGAACATTCCGTTAGACATTCTGTATGAGGATGCGGATCTGATCGTGGTAAATAAGCCAAAAGGGATGGTAGTACATCCGGCAGCCGGTCATTATAGCGGGACACTGGTGAATGCATTGTTGTATCATTGCGGAAGCGGGCTGTCCGGGATCAACGGTGTGCTGCGCCCCGGGATTGTCCACCGGATCGACAGAGATACTACCGGTTCTGTCATTGCCTGTAAAAATGATAAGGCACACAGATGTATTGCGGAGCAGCTAAAAGAGCATTCCATCAACAGACGATACCGGGCCATCTGCTTCGGAGAACTGAAGCAGGAGGAAGGCACCATCGATCAGCCCATCGGCAGACATCCGAATGACCGGAAGAAGATGGCGATCAATCATCAGAACGGAAAACGGGCGGTGACGCATTATCGTGTATTGCAGCGTTTTCAGGGATATACTTATATAGAGTGCGTATTAGAGACAGGGAGAACGCATCAGATCCGTGTGCATATGGCAAGTATCGGACATGCGCTTCTCGGAGATGAGGTGTATTCCAATCGGAAAAGTCCTTTTAAATTGCAAGGGCAGACACTTCACGCCAAGACTCTGGGATTTATCCATCCTACTACCGGAGAGTATCTGGAAATTGACGCACCACTGCCGGAATATTTTGAACACCTTCTGGCTGTGTTGACACAAAAATAGGTCTTATAGATTATTTTTGTGCAGAAATGAGGCGCTTATGAATCTGTTTGATATTTTAGGTCCCGTCATGGTCGGCCCCAGCAGTTCCCATACTGCGGGAGCTGTCCGGATCGGATATATTTCAGAAAAATTACTTCAGGACCATGTGATGAAGGCCGAGATCCTTCTGCATGGTTCCTTTGCTACCACGGGAATCGGACACGGTACGGACAAAGCATTGATCGCCGGACTTTTGGGGATGCATCCGGACGATATCAGGATCCCCGACAGCTTTGCCCTGGCAAAAAAGGCCGGAATGGAGTTTACTTTTTCCACGGTTACCCTAAAAGATGCACATCCGAATACTGCGGTTCTGCGGCTGACCGGAGAACACGGACGGAAAATAGAGGTTCAGGCAGCTTCCATCGGCGGCGGTCGGATCCTGATCGCAAAATTAGACGGCATCGAAGTGAATTTCACCGCGGAAAAGCCCACCTTGATCGTACACAACGTGGATCAGCCCGGACATGTGGCACAGGTGACAAGCATGCTGGCGGAGAGAAATGTCAATATCGCAACCTTGCAGCTGTACCGGGATAAAAGAGGCGGTTATGCAGTTATGGTCATAGAGACGGATCAGGAAGTGCCGCAGGATTCCGTGGAATGGCTGGAGCAGCTTGACGGCATCATTAAGGTGACATATATCAATGTGGAGGATTAAGCATGTCTTATCAGTCGTTTGAGCAGGTATTGCAGAAATGTCATACAGAAGAAAAAGAATTCTGGCAGGTGATCTTAGAGGACGATATGGCGGAGCGGAATGTATCCGAAGAGGACAGCATGGAACACATGCGTGCCACCTGGGATGCCATGTTACTTGCGGCAGCCACTTACGAAGGGGATCTAAACTCTTCCAGCGGGCTTGTGGGCGGCGACGGCAGACGAATGGAGGAATATATCCACAGCGCCGGGATCCCGTCACTGTGTGGGGAATATGTGGACACCTGCATTGCGGGAGCTTTGCAGATGGGAGAATCCAATGCCTGCATGAAACGTATTGTAGCGGCACCTACGGCGGGAGCCTGCGGAGTATTGCCTGCGGTGCTGGTACCTTATTTTCAGAAGCGGTGTAAGGATACCGATAAAATCCTGAAAGCCATGTATGTGGCGGCGGGAATCGGGCAGATCATAGCCGCCCGTTCTTCCATCAGCGGAGCGGCGGGCGGATGCCAGGCGGAGATCGGAGCGGCCAGTTCCATGGCAGCCGGAGCACTGGTATATCTCCAGGGCGGTGACTGCACACAGATCGCGACTGCAGCGGCTATGGCCATGAAAAATCTGCTGGGACTGGTGTGTGATCCGGTGGCAGGACTGGTGGAGGTCCCCTGTGTAAAGCGCAATGTGATCGGCACGGTGAATGCTATGTCTGTTGCAGATATGGCTATGGCGGGAATTACAAGCCGTATCCCTCCGGATCAGGTCATGGATGCCATGAAAGAAGTGGGAGATAAAATGGATGCATCCCTGCGGGAAACAGCACTTGGTGGATTGGCGCGTACGGAAGAAGGCATGAAAATAGCAGAGAAAATGTATTCATCACGCAAAAATTGTTGAATTACAACTAAAAAATCTGATAATTAGTTGATTTTTTGTTGAATATCACGTATAATAAAACTACAAAAATTGCTAGTTATCAAGTTCAGCAGAAAGTGGGTGTGTGTATGAATACTATTATTACAATTGGACGTCAGTTTGGTTCTGCGGGTCGTGAGATCGGGGAAAAGGTTGCAGAGTATTTCGGAATCAAATGCTATGACAAGGAACTTCTTACAAGAGCTGCACAGGAAAGTGGTTTCTGTGAGGAAATGATCCAGAATCATGATGAGAGACCGACGAATTCTTTCCTGTATAATCTGGTAATGGATACGTATTCCTTTGGCTACAATGCATCCTCTTTTGTAGATATGCCCATCAGCCACAAGGTGTTCCTGGCACAGTTCGATACGATCAAGAAGATTGCTGATGAAGGCCCCTGCGTGATCGTCGGACGCTGTGCGGATTATGCACTTTCCGATTACAACAATTGCATTAATCTGTTTATCTTCGGTGATGATGATGTAAAGACAAAACGTATTATGACCAAATATGATCTGACGGAAGCCAAGGCGAAGGAAATGATCACGAAGAAGGATAAACAGCGTCAGAGCTATTACAATTACTATTCTTCCAAAAAGTGGGGCAGAGCCGACAGCTATGATCTGTGTATCAACAGCAGCATTCTTGGAATCGAAGGCACCGTAAAGCTGATCATTCAGTACGTGGAAGACTTCGAGAAGAAAAATAATGCAGATATTTTAGAAAAGTAATTTCTGCAATTTTTTCAAAAAAATAAAAAATATATCTTGACGAATCAGGGCACCTCATGCTATTATACTACGGTATGCCGCATAACTAGGTATAAGTGTGTTGGATTTTAGGATCTTTCACCACCAAAGTTAGCGAGTAAATAATAGGAGGTGCCTTATTATGTACGCAATTATTGCAACAGGTGGAAAGCAGTACAAAGTTTCTGAAGGTGATGTGATCAAAGTTGAGAAGATCGATGCAGAAGCCGGTAATACTGTTACTTTTGACCAGGTGATCGCAGTAAGTGACAATACCCTCAAGGTTGGTGCTGACGTTGCTAACGCAACTGTTACCGCAACCGTTATGGAGCAGGGTAGAGGTAAGAAGGTTATTGTATACAAGTACAAGAGAAAAACCGGTTACCACAAGAAGAATGGTCATAGACAAGCATACACTCAGGTTAAGATCGAAAAGATTAACGCGTAATCGTTATGACGACTATTATCATTCGTAAGGACCATGAGGGAATCTATCGTGGATTCTACTGCATGGGGCATGCAGGATATGCCAAGAAAAGATTATTCGGTACGGAACCGGATATCCTCTGTGCAGCGATTTCCGTACTGGTACAAAGTACCATCGGATCACTTTCGCAACTGGCAGGTGAAGAACTCAAGCTGACCCAGAACGAGGAGACGGGCTTTATCAAATGTGATTTTCAGGATGTTCTGCAGGACAAATCCGTATTTCTGATGGATTCCATGGTGTTCTCACTACAGAATCTCAGCAGACAGTATGGGGAACAGTATTTGCAAGTAAAAATCGAGGAGGTGTAGACCATGTTTAACTTTAACCTTCAATTTTTTGCACATAAAAAGGGAGTTGGTTCTACCAAGAACGGTAGAGACTCCGAATCCAAGAGATTAGGTGCGAAGAGAGCTGATGGCCAGTTTGTAAAAGCTGGAAATATTCTTTACAGACAGCGCGGTACAAAGATCCATCCCGGTGTCAATGTTGGTATCGGTGGAGATGATACTCTGTTTGCTTTAGTTGACGGCGTTCTCCGTTTCGAGAGAAAGGGCAGAGACAAGAAGCAGGCTTCCGTATATCCTGTAGAGAAATAAGTTGATTTAACCAGGGCTTCAAACATACTGATTGTTTGAAGCCCTTTTAGTCCGTAAAGGATTTTGTCGGAAAGGAGAACAATATGTTTGCTGACAGAGCTAAAATTTACGTAAGAAGCGGTAAAGGCGGAGATGGTCATGTGTCCTTTCGCCGCGAAAAATATGTTCCCAGTGGCGGCCCTGACGGTGGAGACGGTGGTCACGGCGGAGACGTGATCTTTGTTGTGGATGAGGGACTGAATACCCTGATCGATTTCCGGCACATCCGTAAGTACAAGGCCGGAGACGGGGAAGAAGGCGGCAAAAAGAATTGCCGTGGTAAGGACGGAGAAGATATTATTATCAAAGTCCCCGCGGGAACCGTGATCAAAGAAGCACAGAGCGGGCAGGTAATTACGGATATGTCGGGGGACAACAAACGGGTTGTTCTTCTAAAAGGTGGTAAGGGCGGCAACGGTAACCAACACTATGCCACCAGCACCATGCAGGCTCCGAAGTATGCACAGCCGGGACAGGCAGCGCAGGAACTGGAGCTTTTGCTGGAACTGAAGGTCATTGCTGATGTAGGACTGGTGGGATTCCCCAATGTGGGTAAGTCCACTTTTCTGTCCAGAGTAACCAATGCCAGACCCAAGATTGCCAACTATCATTTCACTACCCTGAATCCGAATCTGGGTGTGGTGGATCTGGAAGGAACCGGTGGTTTCGTTATTGCGGATATCCCAGGACTGATCGAAGGTGCTTCCGAAGGCGTGGGACTGGGACATGAGTTTCTGCGCCATATTGAGCGTACCAAGGTGATTATCCATATCGTGGATGCGGCAGGTACGGAAGGCAGAGATCCCATTCAGGATATTTATGCCATCAATAAGGAACTGGAAGCCTATAATCCGGAGATTGCTGCACGCCCCCAGGTCATTGCAGCGAATAAGATCGATGCTATTTACACCGAGGACGGATCCGACCCCGTGGAGGCGATTCGTGCAGAGTTTGAGCCGAAGGGAATTAAAGTATTCCCTATGTCTGCAGTAACCGGTCAGGGTGTAAAGGAACTTTTATATGAAGTAAATGAAATGCTTCAGGGGATTGGAGAAGAGACTACGGTCTTCGCACAGGAGTACTTCCCGGATAGCATGACAGGGTCTGTGGACGATGCTTATACCGTAACCTATGATGAGGAAGAGGACGAGTATGTAGTAGAAGGACCTAAGATCGAGAAGATGTTAGGTTATACGAATCTGGACAGCGAGAAGGGATTTACCTTCTTCCAGAATTTCCTGAAGGATGCCGGAATCCTGGAAGAATTGGAAAGCTTAGGTATCCAGGAGGGTGATACTGTCCGTATGTATGGTCTGTCCTTTGATTACTATAAGTAAAAAATGGAAACGTTTGAGAAAGGAATAAATTATGACGAGCAAACAGAGAGCCTATTTGATGAGTCTGGCAAGCAATCTGAATCCGATTTTCCAGGTGGGAAAATCCAGCCTGACTCCGGAACTTACCGCAGCCATCGGTGAGTCTTTCAACAATAACGAACTGATCAAGATCGGCGTGCTGAAGAATTGTTTCGATGACCCCAGAGCGATCGCTGAGATGGTGGCAGAACGTACCCATTCCCAGGTGGTACAGGTCATCGGCAAAAAAATCGTACTGTATAAGCCGGACAAGGACAAGCCGAAGATCGAACTGCCCCGTTAATCGTTATATTGCAATCGGAATCCATACAGAGGGATGAAGTATGAGCAGAATAGGCATTATGGGAGGCACATTTAACCCAATCCACACAGGACATCTGATGCTGGCAGAACAGGCATTGGAGTCGGCACACTTAGACCAGATCTGGATGATACCGACGGGGTGTTCTTATCTGAAGACAAAAGAGGGCATTACGGTTCTGCCCGGGACAGAACGTTATGACATGGTGCAACTTGCTATCGCAGATAACGACAGATTCCGCTGCCTGGACATTGAGATAAAACGTCCCGGAGACTCTTACAGCTATGAGACTATGGAGCAGCTGCACAGAGAATATCCGGACCATCTTTTTTATTTCATCTGCGGAGCTGACTGTCTGTTTACCATGGAACATTGGAAATGCGCAGAGCGCCTGTTTGCTGCATGTGAGATCATCGCTGCGGTACGGGGAGATGCGGATATGAAAGGAATGCAGGAGAAGATCAGGCAGTTGGAGGAACATTTTTCTGCGAAGATACAGTTACTCTCTTTTCGAAGAATTGAGCTTTCTTCTTCTGAAATCCGAGCGAGAAGATCAAAAGGCCTTTCCGTGCGTTATCTTGTACCGGAAGCAGTGAGGGAATATATGGAAGAAAAGGGGCTTTACCTGGATGAGTGATATCTTAAAAAAACTGACTAAAGAAATGCAAAAAGTACAGGATCCCAAGCGCTTTACTCATACATTGGGGGTAGAATACACGGCGGCGGCCCTTGCTATGCGATACGGTGAAGATGTGGAGCGTGCACAGATCGCGGGACTGCTTCATGATTGTGCCAAATGCATGGAAAATGATAAACTGTTGTCTGCCTGTGAAAAGTATCATCTTCCCGCGACGGATGTGGAAAAGCGTAATCCCTATCTTTTACATGCCGAGGTGGGAAGTTATCTGGCGAAAAAGGAATATAAAATCGAAGATCCTGAGATCTTAAGTGCAATTTTATATCATACCACAGGGCGTCCGGGCATGACACTTTTAGAGAAGATCATTTTTACCGCAGATTATATTGAACCGGGGAGAAAACAGGCACCGAACCTTACCCAGATCCGCCACCTGGCATTTACGGATCTGGATGCTGCCGTGACGAAGATTTTAGAGGATACTCTGGAATACCTGAAATCGGGAGACGGTGAGATGGATCCTATGACAGAAGAAACCTATAACTATTATAAGAAGAATGAATCAATAAAATAGAAAGTGTGAGGAGTAAGCATGAGCGAAGAATCCAGAAAAATGGCAAAGCTTGCCGTAGAAGCATTGGATGATAAAAAAGCAGAAGATATTAAAGTAATAGACATCAGTAAAGTATCTGTGATCGCAGATTATTTTATTATTGCCGGCGGTAATAATTCCAGTCAGATTCAGGCATTGTGTGATAATGTGGAAGAGAAACTGGGAAGAGCCGGTTTCCCTGCCAGACAGACCGAAGGCTATGAGACAGCCAACTGGGTACTGTTAGACTTTGGCGATGTGATCGTACATGTCTTTGACAAGGAAAACCGTCTGCTCTATGATCTGGAACGTATCTGGAGAGATGGCGTACAGATTCCCGTAGAGGAACTTTAAGCTTCGCTATCTCCCAGATGGAGAAAGAAGCTGATGAGATAGAGTCCGCTGATTCCCACCAACACATATACAATTCTGGAAAACCAGGACATGTCACCGAACAGGAAGGCTACAAGATCAAAGCGGAAAAGTCCGATCAGCCCCCAGTTCACGGCACCTATTATGGCTATGGTGAGAGCGGTTCCATCCAAATATTTATTACCCATAAAATCTCCTTATCCTGTCTGTATGGATTTTACTGCTGTAAGTTCCATACAGACATTTTTTTGATGTTTCTATTAAATGATTGTTTCGTAAATAGTCTTTCCCCCGGAATAAAAAATATACTATATTTATATTTAAATATGATTTTATTGATCTATTTTAATGTCAAAAAACATCAAATTAGAAAAGAAAATCCATTGACAAAGGAAATAGAAGCGAGTAATATACAAAAATAACAATTATACATTGTATATTTGTATACATTGTTAAAAAGGAGGAAGATATTATGAAGAAATTTAACAAGTTTTTAAGTGTTGCCGTAGCATCTGCTATGGTAATGGCTATGGCTGGCTGTGGTAATACAGACAATGGTTCTGCAGCAACCGGTACAAATGCAGCAACTGAGAGTGCAGCAGCTTCCGACAGTGCAGCATCCGGCAGCGTATTTAAGATCGGTGGTATCGGACCTACTACCGGTGGCGCAGCAGTTTATGGACTGGCTGTACAGCACGGTGCAGAGATTGCAGTAGAAGAGATCAATGCAGCAGGCGGTATCAACGGTTATCAGGTAGAATTCAAGTTCCAGGATGATGAGGCAGATGCCGAGAAATCCGTAAATGCTTATAATGCATTAAAGGACTGGGGCGCTCAGATCATTGATGGTTCTACCACCAGTGGTGCATGTATTGCAGTTACTGACAAGACCAAAGAGGACAATATGTTCCAGATTACTCCTTCCGGTTCTGCAGTAGAATGTGTTCAGTATGATAACAACTTCCGCGTATGCTTCTCCGATCCTAACCAGGGTCTTGCATCCGCACAGTATATTGGTGAGAACGGTCTGGCTGAGAAGATTGCCGTTATTTATGACAGCTCCGATGTATATTCTTCCGGTATTTATGAGAAGTTTGCAAAAGAAGCCGAGAATCAGCCGTTTGAAATCGTAGCAGCAGAAGCTTTTACCGCTGATAACAAGACTGATTTCTCCGTACAGTTACAGAAGGCAAAGGATGCCGGAGCAGACATGGTATTCCTTCCTATTTATTATCAGGAATCCGCACTTATCCTGACCCAGGCAGCTGCTATGGGTTATGCTCCCAAGTGGTTCTCATGTGACGGTATGGATGGTATTCTCGGTGGTGTAGATAACTTTGATGTATCTCTGACCGAAGGTGTTATGCTGTTAACTCCTTTCGCAGCTGATGCAACCGATGATCTGACCCAGTCTTTCGTAACTAAGTATAAGGAAAAATACGGTGAGACTCCCAACCAGTTCGCAGCAGACAGCTATGATGCTATCTATGTGATCAAGGCTGCTATCGAGAAGAGCGGTGTTACTCCTGATATGAGTGTTTCTGATATTTGTGAGGGTATGAAGGCTGCCATGACAGAGATCACTGTAGATGGTCTGACCGGTAACGGCATGACCTGGACCGCAGACGGTGAGGCTAACAAGGCTCCTAAGGCTGTTGTGATCGAGAATGGTGCTTACAAGGCTATGTAATTTTGCTGACAAAGTTTCCAAAGAGGGTTACCGCAGGGTAGCCCTCTTTACTTAATGCCAGAGATTTTGCAATAATAGGGGAGCAGTTGTTTTTCCCGGTATGTTCTGTTATACTTTATTTTAGTTATACTTTATTTTATACGATAATTTGTGCATTCGCATGAATGGAGGTAGTTCACATGAGTTTTATCAGTTATCTGATCAACGGTATCAGCCTTGGAAGTGTCTATGCGCTGATCGCATTAGGTTATACCATGGTATATGGTATTGCTAAAATGCTGAATTTCGCACATGGTGATGTTATTATGGTCGGTGCATTTATTACTTATACAATGTGCAGTACCATGGGGCTTTCTCCTGTGATTGGTGTTCTGGCAGCTGTTGTTGCCTGTACTCTGCTCGGAATGGCTATTGAAAAGGTAGCCTACAAGCCTTTGAGAAAGGCAGCTTCTCCTTTGGCGGTACTGATCACTGCCATTGGTGTCAGCTATCTGCTGCAGAATGTGGCACTTTTGATCTTTGGCGCCAATGCGAAGGCATTTACTTCAGTAGTATCTGTTCCGGCACTGAAGCTGGCAGACGGACAGATCAATATTACCGGTGAGACGATCGTGACGATTCTGTCCTGTCTGGTTATTATGGCCGGTCTGATGTTCTTTATTAATAAGACCAAAGCCGGTCAGGCCATGCTGGCGGTATCCGAGGATAAAGGAGCGGCACAGCTGATGGGAATCAATGTGGACGGAACCATTGCGCTTACCTTTGCAATCGGATCCGGTCTGGCTGCAGTGGCAGGTGTGCTGTTATGCTCCGCATATCCTTCCCTGACACCCTATACCGGTTCCATGCCGGGTATCAAAGCTTTCGTAGCTGCTGTATTCGGTGGTATCGGATCCATCCCCGGCGCTCTGGTCGGTGGTATTCTGCTTGGTATTATTGAAATCTTCGGCAAAGCCTACATATCTTCCCAGATGGCAGATGCCATTGTGTTTGCGGTATTGATTGTTGTACTTTTGGTAAAACCTGCCGGATTGTTTGGCAAAAATATTCAGGAAAAAGTATAAGGGAAGAGGCAGGTGTATAATATGAAGAAATTATCGAACAAGAAAATGAATAAAACCTTCCGTGATAACCTTATTACTTACGGAATGGTGATCGCAGCTTATGTGATCATGCAGATCCTTGTGTCTGCCGGTGCGGTGAGCAGTCTGATCCAGGGCTTATTAGTTCCTCTGTGTACTTATGCGATTCTGGCGGTATCTCTGAACCTTACGGTAGGCATCCTGGGAGAGCTGAGCCTCGGTCATGCCGGATTTATGTGTATTGGTGCCTTTACCAGTGCCTTTTTCTCCAAAGTCATGGAAAATACCGCAATGCCTTCCGGGCTTCGCTTTTTCTGTGCATTGTTGATCGGTGCTTTATTTGCGGGTATTTTCGGCCTGCTGATCGGCATTCCCGTACTTCGTCTGAAGGGTGACTATCTTGCCATCGTAACGTTGGCATTTGGTGAGATCATTAAGAATCTGGTCAATATTCTGTTTGTGGGACTGGATGAGAATGGCTTCCACATTTCCTTTACCAACACCATGGATCTGAATATGTCTGAGGACGGTCAGGTCATTATTAAAGGAGCGCAGGGTATCACCGGTACTCCTCATGACTCCAATTTTACCATTGGTATTGTGTTATTACTTGTGACGCTGTTTATTGTATTGAACCTGATCCATTCCAGAGACGGTCGTGCGATCATGGCTATTCGTGATAATACCATTGCAGCGGAATCCGTGGGAATTCATATTACCAAATATAAGCTGATGGCTTTCTCTATCTCCGCAGCTCTCGCAGGCGTGGCAGGAGTATTGTATGCACACAATCTGTCTACCCTGACAGCACTGCCTAAGAACTTCGGATACAATATGTCTATTATGATTCTGGTGTTCGTTGTACTGGGCGGTATCGGTAACATCCGCGGTTCCGTTATTGCTTCTGTAATTCTGACGTTATTGCCGGAACTTTTACGTGGACTGAACGATTATCGTATGCTGATCTATTCCATCGTACTGATCGTTATGATGCTGTTTAACTGGGCTCCGAAATGTATTGAATGGAGAGAGAAAGTAGCAGCCGGATTTAAGAGTAAGAAGTCTGTGAAAAAGGAGGCTGAATGATCATGGCATTATTAGAGGCAAAAAAATTAGGCATTTCTTTTGGCGGACTTCGTGCGGTAGATGATTTTAATATCAGTATTGAAAAAAGTGCACTGTATGGACTGATCGGTCCTAATGGTGCCGGAAAAACCACCGTATTTAATCTGCTGACCGGTGTATATAAACCCACAGAGGGAATTATTACCCTGGATGGCAAGGATATCACCGGCAAAAAGACCATCGACATCAACCAGGCGGGTATTGCAAGAACTTTCCAGAATATCCGACTGTTCAAGGATCTGTCCGTGATCGATAATGTAAAAGTAGGACTGCACAACCATATGGGTTACAGTACCATTACGGGAATTTTACGTCTGCCCAAATATTATAAAGTAGAAAAGCAGATGACAGAGGAAGCCATGGAACTTCTGAAGGTATTCGGACTGGAAGCGGAAGCAGATACACTGGCTGATAATCTTCCCTACGGTAAACAGAGAAAGTTAGAGATTGCCAGAGCACTGGCTACCAAACCGAAGCTTCTTCTGTTAGATGAGCCTGCTGCAGGCATGAATCCCAACGAGACGCAGGAACTGATGGATACCATTCGTTTTGTCAGAGAGCATTTTGATATGACGATCCTTCTGATTGAGCATGACATGAAACTGGTAAGCGGAATCTGTGAGGAACTTACGGTGTTGAATTTCGGCCGTGTGCTGTGTCAGGGTAAGACCAGTGACGTGCTGAATAATCCGGAAGTCATCAAGGCTTATCTGGGCGAATAGGAGGATAGATGGCTATGGCAATGTTAGAGGTAAATGATATCAAAGTATATTACGGCATGATACAGGCCATAAAGGGTGTGTCCTTCCATGTAGATGAGGGTGAGGTCATTGCACTGATCGGTGCCAACGGTGCCGGTAAGACGACGATCCTGCACACCGTATCCGGACTGTTGACACCGAAGGAAGGTTCCATTACTTTTGAAGGTCAGGATCTGGTTAAGATCCCCGGACACAAGATCGTATCCATGGGTATGGCGCATGTACCGGAGGGAAGACGAGTATTTGCACAGCTTTCCGTATTACAGAATCTGATGATGGGTGCTTACACTAGAAAAGATAAAGAAGAGATCGCTCAGACCTTAGAGACAGTATTTGATCGTTTTCCCCGTTTAAAAGAACGTCAGAACCAGATGGCAGGAACCTTAAGCGGTGGCGAACAACAGATGCTGGCAATGGGCAGAGCCTTGATGTCTCATCCCAAGATCATTTTAATGGATGAACCGTCCATGGGACTGTCTCCGATCTTCGTAAATGAGATCTTTGATATTATCCAGGAGGTAAGTAAGAGCGGTACTACGGTTCTGTTAGTAGAGCAGAATGCGAAGAAGGCATTGTCCATCGCAGACAGAGCGTATGTATTAGAGACCGGTAAGATTGTTCTGGAAGGCAAAGCAAGTGACCTTCTGAACAATGATTCCATTAAGAAAGCATATCTGGGTGAATAACCCTTGGTGTAAGTCGCTGCGGGTGGAAGCAGCAGAGACAGAAAGGTATGGTGATTGGAATGAATAATGTAGTTATTACCATTGCAAGACAGTATGGAAGCGGAGGAAGAACCATCGGCGAGATGCTGGCAAAGAAGCTGAATGTCCATTATTATGACAAAGAACTGATGAAGCTTGCCAGCGATGACAGCGGAATCAATGAGGCTCTGTTCGTGAATGCGGACGAAAAAGTGAAAAACACCAGTCTGTTCCATATTGCCAGGAAAGAATATCATGGAGAACTGATCCCTCCGGAAAGCGATGATTTTACATCTACAGATAACCTGTTTAACTATCAGGCGAAGATCATCCGTGACCTGGCAAAGGAGGAATCCTGCGTCATTATCGGTCGTTGTGCGGATTATGTGTTGAAGGATTACCCAAATGTCCTCAGCGTATTTATTCATGCCCCGAAGGAATATTGTCTGGAAGGTGCAGCGAAGAAGCATAGCATGAGCCCGAAGGAATTGGAGCGCTTTATCAATAAGACGGATAAGCACCGTGCGGAGTACTATAAGTATCATACCGGACGGGAATGGACAGATGCAAGGAACTATGATCTGTGTCTGGACAGCTCCAAGCTGGGATACGAAAGATGCGTGGATGAGATCATTTCTTATATGAAGGTACGATTCCCGGAGGAGTAATATCTGACAGATTACATAATGTAAATATAATTTCATAGAACTGTAGTTTTTTTGAATTAAGAATTCCTCTGTAAAGATACAGAGGAATTTTTTTAATACCATTATAGAAAATCAGATAGAGAATAATAGCAAAGTGCTCAAGCTATTTGTAGAATCGGAACACGCCGAACACAGTGCCAAGGATCTGGCAGTCATCGACGATGATGGGATCCATGGTGTCATTCTCCGGCTGGAGACGGATATGTCCCTTTTCCTTATAGAAGGTCTTAACTGTAGCGGAATCATCGATCAGAGCAACAACAATCTCGCCGTTATGTGCTGTGTTCTGGGCATGCACGAAGACACGGTCGCCGTTAAAAATACCGGCATTGATCATGGACTCTCCGCGAACGTTCAGGATGAAAGAGTCTCCCTTGGGTACCACATCGGCGGGAACCGGGAAGTAGTCCTGAATATTCTCCTCCGCGAGGATCGGCTGTCCGGCAGCTACATTGCCGATGACAGGGAGGCTTACCATCTCGGTACGTACCATCTGAAAGCTGTCGTCACAGATCTCAATGGCACGGGGTTTGGTCGGGTCTCTGCGGATGTAGCCGTTCTTCTCCAGTGTCTCTAAATGAGAATGTACGGAAGAGGTAGACTTCAGATTCACCGTCTCACAGATCTCACGTACGGTAGGGGGATAGCCTCTCTTCAAAATCTCATCCTTAATATAATCTAATATTTCCTGCTGCTTGGCAGTGATCTTTCCATAACCCATAAATGACCTCCGATAAATGCTGGTTCCTGTTGTTTTATATAACGATTATAGCATAGCAAAAAACAAAAAGCAAACATATATTCCAAAAATATGTTCGATTTTTGGCTTGACATCAGAATGCATGTTCGATATAATACAAACATAAAGAACAAATGTTCCCGAACACGTTTTCTTATATGAGGTGAATGAGTTATGAGAGTACAGAAGAGTGTATACTATATGACAGACAGAGAGTTAAGAATATATAAGAGACAGCTGAGACGGAGACGTCAGCTGCAGCGCAGAATAGTTACCATGCTTGCTACCATCTGTGTGATTGCATTCTGTGCAGTGTCCTATCACGGAATCCGTTCTTTGGCAAGCTCCGGAGAAGATCAGCTGAAGTTCAAATATTATACGCAGGTAACTGTTGCATACGGAGAGACCTTATGGGATCTGTCCGATGATTACATCGATTATGATGAATATAAGGATAAGAAGGAATATATTGCAGAAGTACAGAGTATCAATCATCTGGCGGAAGAGGACAGCATCCGTGCCGGACAGACACTGATCGTACCCTATTATTCTTATGACTTTGTGAAGTAATTAAGATGAAATAATATAAAATACACCGGATCATAAGTGTAATGTGATTCGGTGTATTGTTATTTATAGCAGGAGATTAGCTGTCCGGATGCTCCGAATGTCTGCCAGAGTGTTCCCTCAGATGAAAGGCATTGGCTGCCTGCTTACGACGCTGTTCTTCCAACGCTGCGTAGTGTTTTCTAGTGGTATTGACATCCTTATGCCCCAGGACATCCGCCACCAGATAGATATCGCCGGTCTCTTTATAGAGCTCGGTACCGTATGTACTGCGTAGTTTATGGGGGGTGATTTTCTTCAGGGTGGTAACGCGGGAAGCGTATTTTTTTACCAGATTCTCTACGGAACGGACTGCCATACGACGATTCTGTAAGGACAAAAACAATGCATTTTCATGTCCCTCCGCGGGGATGATATGTTCCCGCTGTTCCAGATAGTCGAGCAGAGCGGTTTCTACTTCCTCTCCGAAGTAGACGATTGCCTCATACCCACCTTTTCTCCGAATCTTGATGCCACCGTTATCGAAATCCACATCGTTAATATCCAGTCCCACACATTCCGATACACGAATACCGGTTCCCAATAAAAGTGTCAGAAGTGCCACATCGCGGAGCTTGGTTTTCTTATGATATTCCAGTTCCTTTTTGGTCAGCTTGGTGCCGTCCTCCACTTGATCCAGCAGAATAGCCACTTCGTTGGGCTCTAACCGGATAATCTCTTTTTCGTGGCGTTTCGGAAGGGGAACCAGTGCCGCGGTATTTTTCTCAATGCGTTCACTCTGAAAATAGTAATTATAGAAACTCCGTAGAGCGGCAAGCTTTCTTGCCTTACCACGTTCCTCGTTGGTGATATCTTTTCCGTCCTTCTGATACAGGCTCATATAGTCCAGATATTCTTCGATATCCGTCCGTTGTACCATATCCAGGACGGACAAAGGCAGCTCGGTAATCTCTCTTTTTTTACAATAGCTGTTCGTCTCATGGAGAAATTCAAAAAAGAGACGGATGTCATAGGCATAAGCAAGCCTGGTTCTGGTGGAGGTATAGGGTTCGATCCCACGGAAGAAATCTCGGCAGAACGGCGGAAGTGTATCCAGTACCTTACGAAGCTTGAGAATATTGTTCTTATTTTGTTCATCGTGGTAATTTTCTTCTTTAATGACTGCCAAAGTAATCGGTCCATCCTTCCATATTTCCTTTTTGAATCGCGGTAAAGATACGGTTCTTGATGCCGGGATTCTCTCTATTAAGTTGCCCAAGCAGTTCTTTGACATATTCCCGCCTGGTATGTCCGTCGGCGGGACAGGGACTTTTTACGACAGGGATCTGATATTTTTTCACAAAGCCGATGACTTCCGATTCCTGCATATAGATCAAAGGCCTTATCACGGTTAAGTCTGTTTTATCCAGATGAGTTACCGGAGAGAATGTATGCAGACGCCCTTCATAGAAGAGGGACAGCATCATAGTCTCCACTACGTCATCCTCATGGTGTGCGTATGCAATCTTGTTACATCCGGCAGCCTTGATGGCATCGTTTAAGGCTCCTTTTCGCATTTTGGCACATAAGGAACAGGGATTGTCTTCCTTACGATCTTCAAATACGATTTTGGCAATGGAGGTATTCACTACGGTATAGGGGATGTCTCTGTCAGCACACAGTGTACGGATTTTATCCAAATTCAGATTGTCAAATCCAAGATCGACCGTTACAGCAATAAGCGTAAAATGTTTCGGATAAAATTTGCTGAGTTCATTTAAAGCCAGCAGGAGAGTAAGACTATCCTTGCCGCCGGAGATTCCCACGGCGATCCGGTCGCCTTCTTCAATCATATGATAGTCATCCACGGCCTGTCTGACACGGCTCAATACTTTTTGTAATGTCATTGTTCACTCCATTCTTTTACTGGTATCTATTTTATACTGCCGGGAATTCTTTTTCAACAAAAACGACAGATTTCTTCTTGTGGTAAGGTCAAAACCATAGTATATTAAAAGAGATAAGATTTTATGAAGAAAGGTGTAGTTGAATGAAATACGACTTAAAAAACAATAAGTATTTTCGTTGGGGTCTGACCGCATTTCTGACTATTGCAGCCAGTATCTGCTTCTATTATCTGTTATTCCATGGGAACAGTATCAAAGCTGGCTTCCATACGATCACAGGAGTTCTTATGCCCGTGTTATATGGTCTGGTGACAGCATATCTGTTGACTCCGGTATTGAATTATATAGAGACAAAGCTGTTATTCCCTTTGTGTCGGAAAATGAAGGTGAAGGAAAATAAGAAGCGCAATTCCATTGTTCGTGGAATCGGCATTCTGATCACAGCATTTTTGTTTATTGCCCTGATTTACAGTCTGGTTGCTATGATGCTTTCTCAGATTGTTCCCAGTATTGTAAACATTACATCTAATTTTGATACCTATATCAGTAACTTTACAAAATGGATCAGTAAGATCATGGATGATAATCCGGAGTTGGGAAGTCAGATTACTTTACTGATCGATAAATATTCCGTAGAGCTGGAGAACTGGTTAAATAACACGGTGCTGACCAAGACCAGTCAAGTGCTCATGACAGTATCCTTAAGTGTGATAAATATTCTGAAAGGTCTGTGGGATTTCATTATAGGATTTGTTATTTCTATTTATGTTCTGGCAAGCAAGGAAAAGTTTGCCGGACAGGCAAAGAAAATGACATATGCTTTCCTTGAGCAGAAGTCCGCAAACCGTCTGATCAGAAGCTTTCGTTTTACCCACAATACTTTTATCGGATTCATTGGCGGTAAAATCGTAGATTCCATTATTATCGGATGTCTGTGCTTTATCGGAACCACCTTACTGCAGACGCCTTATGCAGCTTTAGTCAGTGTTATCGTAGGTGTAACGAATATTATTCCTTTCTTTGGTCCCTACCTGGGAGCGATTCCCAGTGCTATTCTGATCCTGGTGGTTGACCCGATGCATCCGCTAAACTGTGTTTATTTTGTACTGTTTATTCTGGTATTGCAGCAGTTTGACGGCAACTTCTTAGGTCCCAAGATCCTTGGCAATTCCACAGGACTTACGGGATTTTGGGTTATTTTTGCAATCACGGTATTCGGAGGATTGTTCGGAATCCTTGGCATGATCGTCGGTGTGCCCATTTTTGCGGTAATTTATGCGGCGATTAAGGCAGTAGTCAATACGTTTCTTCGGAAAAAGGATCTGCCGGTAGAGACTGTAAAGTACTCTTATCTTAAGAATATTGATGAGGAAGGATTCCATCAGTTGGATTCCAGGCTACAAAGGGATCATGAGATCAAAGATCAAGTTGATTTTGAACAGGATAAAAAAGATCAAGAAGAAAAAAACGTAGGAGAGAAGTAGGCAGATGCGATTTGTAATACAGCGAGTACAGCATGCAGAGGTAAAGGTAGATGGTGAGGTAACCGGCAGCATCGGCAAAGGCTTCCTGGTGCTGATCGGCGTGGCTGAGACAGACACCAGGGAAATTGCCGATAAAATGATTAAAAAGCTTCTTGGTCTGCGGATCTTTGAAGATGCCCAGGGCAAGACCAATCTGGATCTGCATGCCGTTAACGGTGAATTGTTGCTGGTATCACAATTTACACTGTACGCAGATTGCAAAAAAGGAAATCGTCCGTCCTTCATCAACGCCGGTAAACCGGATATGGCGAATGAACTGTACGAATATATCATCAGCAGGTGCCGCGAAAGTATTCCCAAGGTAGAAAAAGGAATCTTTGGTGCTGATATGAAAGTATCCCTGCTAAATGACGGCCCATTCACCATATTGCTGGATTCCGCGGAAATCTGCTAAAACAGACAAAACAAGCTTTATGAAGCGTTACAGAGTCATCTTTCCGTAGAACTATTCGTTAAACTTGTCTTTTGCGCATAGTTGGTTCGGCGCCTGCTATCGTAGTGAGGGCTGATTTGCGTAACGGTGATAATTAACTCATTTACCATTTCTGTCCGTTCGATAATTCCGTCCCATTCTCCAGGGTACTCACAGTTCGCAATAATATATTCATCCACAGTAAAATGTTCGTTAGTACAATGCCAATTTACATAGGCATCCTTGTGGAAATATTTTCTGATTTCTTCCTCATCCTGAGCAAGAACAGCTTTCCAAAATTGCTTTATATTCATTCTTTTCTCCTCACAATTACCAATTTTCTTAATTCTGCAAACTGGAATCTGTCGCTTTAATACCCGTGGTCAACATGTTCCCAATTCCCACTGTCATTCCTAATTAGAATCCATTTCCAATCATCATATGTTGAATCCGGATTAAGCGAACCATCCCCGCCTGATGAGTCTACATCGAAAGATGATAATATTACGATTGCTTCATCCGCGTCATATTGTTCAGCCCATTCATAAAATTCATCGGCGTATGTATCTCCGGGATAGGACAGTTTTGTCAGTGTGCAGCCGTCAAATTCGTTGCCGAAATAGTCTTTTACTGTTTGGAAAGCCGCCTCAATATCACTGTCTGAATATATTTCCGATGGTTTCCAATCAGGAATTTGAACATTGTCAATATTCCCACCACTATTCTTTCCACCACAGCCGGCAAGAACAAAAATCATTATCAAAGCTGTCAGAAAACAGAATAAAGTTTTCCTATTCATTTTTCGATACCTCCTACGAATTCCGATTTTTCTATCCTGCACATTCTTTACATCATCCAGACTGCTCTGCAGTTTATCAATATCGCTGTGATATAACTTTCCCTGTGAATTACCAAGCTTTACTGCCTGATTAATATTATTTGCAATACCGGCAATAACACGGATTACCAATAACCTCTCTTATACTAATTTCAACAAATTATAAATAACAATAAATGTGATAGCTACAAAAGCTATTGTTCCCAAACAACCAGCTGTCCGCTGTGATCCTTGACTTGCTTCTTTCTTGCAAACGCTCTTAGAAGGGTTATTCGAATCATAATAAACCGTTATTGTTTAAGGGAACTTTACAGCTACCATACCTGGTGACTGAAACGTAATTTTCTTTTTATATGAAATACCATTAACTTTATACTCATAGGTGCATTTCATTCTATCATTTTTAAAGTTTGCGTTTCCAGATTCATCGTTTCCTAATCTAAGCTTATTATCTATAAGCGTAGCCGTTGTATAACACCCCTGCTTTTTTGCTTTTTCCATAAACTTTTGATTAAAGGAACGACCTTTCAGAAAAATCTTTATATAACATACAACCAAAACTAATGCACCAGCTATCAAAGCGATAGCACTTCTAATTTCTTCGCTCATTTTTATGTACCCATTCTTTCTTTATCCACTGCATATCAATGACCTCTCTTATACTAATTTCAATAAATTATATATTAATATGATTACAATAATCGGAATTACAATTGACATATAACATCCTGTTTGCTTTTGTTTGTTCTGCCCTAATTCAACATCTGCAAACGACTTTGAGGGATTGTTTTTGTCATAAAAAATTTCTACCTGATTAGGATAATTAACAACAATTCCTGTGTCAGTATATGTGATTTTCTTCTCAAATCTTTTTCCGTCCACAAAATACTCATAGGTTACGATCTCACTTCTGTATCGTCCCTCAGGACCTGTAAATCTTCTATAATCGTTCTTTACAACCCTACCTGTGGTTATACATCCACTTTGTCTTGCTTTTGCCATTAGCTGATTTCCCTTTGTTTTGCCTTTAAGAAAAACAAAGAAAAATAGCCAAGCAAAAATAACAGCACCACAAATTAAAGCTATAGTTATTCTTATATCGTCACTCATGAAAATCTCCTTACTCAAACATAAAATGCAACAACTGCACGGTGTTTCCTGTTGTACTCACGAGGCAGGTTTCATTACTATTAAAATACAATGTATCTTTGTATGTGTAGTCAATAATCGTTCAATTTCGATTTTACAATTCGTCCAACTGGTATTTTCGGTTCTACAAGTTTGAGCTTTCCTTATAGTTTGTATTGCATAAAATTACCATTATGAACAAATCCATATGCTGTATATAATTTTACGCCCATATCAGAAGCAGTAATCTGTATCGTGCCGCAGCCATATTTTCTTGCTTCCTCTATAACTCTGTGCAAAAGCTCTTTTGCAATTCCCATCCGTCTGTAATCTGGATTGGTAAACATACTTGATAACAGTCCCATTTTTCCGCTTGGGCAACCGAAATATGGAGGCTTCTCAACAAAAGACATACCGCTTGTTCCGATTATCTTGCTCCCATCAACAGCTATCCAAGATACGAATGTGCCGTCTGTCATATGACGCTTATAATAATCTTTTAAAGCAGGTTTTAAATCAATATCTTCTTTTGCACCTTCTTCCCTTAACTGATTTATTCTCATTTCAATAAAAATATCAAGTTCATTTTCAGTTAATCTCTTATATGCTATTGACATTTCGTCACACCTCCAACTTCCAAGTTTCTGTTCTATACAAATCGAATTTAATAATTAGCTTTTTTCGCAATCAAAACTCCAACAGGAGCTAAACCGCCATCCACCAAATCTATTTCGACAACTGTAAAGCCATAATCCGATATAAACTTGCAAAAACTTCCCTTGTTCCATTCTGTGTATGCTTTAAATCCTGTAATAGACATCAATCGTTTTCGTAAACCACTTGAATTTTTCTCTGCCCATAAGAAAGTTGGTGCATACAAAATACCATCTTTTTTTAATACTCTACGAATTTCCTGCATTGCTTTTTCAGGCTTCGGCATAATGTGCAGTGCATTTGAAATTACTACACAATCAAATTTTTCATCCTCGTATGAAAGTGCTGTTGCATCCGCTACGAAAAAACGAAGTTTTTCTGTTGTGCCTCTCCTTTTTGCTTGCTCAATCATATTTTCCGAAAAATCGGTTGCCGTCCAACTATTAGTATAATCAGACAGTGGAAAAGATAGTTGCCCTGTTCCACAAGCTAATTCTAATATGTTCATATCAGGTTTGAGATAATCTCTAATATACCCGCAAATTGCATTATAAAATTTCTTATCTGACTCCATCAAAGGTGCATATATTTTTGCAAGTCGTTGCCAATAACCCTTGTTTGCCTTGTCTTTCATATCAAAATCCCCATTTTATTCAATAATACAAATTTCGATTTATCTAATCAATCCTCCGAAACCCTTGTATTTTCAAGGAAAATCGGCATTTTAATACTCGTTCCTTATGTATTTTCCCTTGTTTTTGCCCTTATGAGCCGAAACAAGGGAAACTTTTTGTTTAGGTTTCCCCGACCACCTTATCAAGCAGTCTTGCGGAAGTTCGTTTCGCTTCCCTCTTAGAGTGAGCGTAAATGTTCATTGTGGTACTTACGTCAGCGTGTCCGAGCAGTTCCTGCACATCCTTTGGTGCTGCACCGTTGGAGAGCAGATTGCTGGTGAATGTGTGTCTCAGCATATGAAAATGGAAATCTTCAAACCCTTCCAGTTTCTTTTTTGCCGACCTTGTCATAACACCAACCGTACTCGGTGACTCGTATGCTCCGTCAGGTCTCAGGCAGACAAAGGATATTTCCTTGTATCCGTCAGGTACTTCCTCCGTTCTTGGCAGGCTGTAGACTTCATAGTAAGTACGGCCTTTTTCTTTTACCTCTTTGTAGTAATTGAGGTGATAGAGTTCGCCATACTTGAAGCGGTTCTTGTGCTGTTCCGTCTTTGCCTTTCTGAGAATATCTGCCAGAGTGTCGCAGAAGTCCACGGTGCGGACTTTCTTGCGTTTGGTAGCACCTATCTCTGTCTTGTGCCTTTGCCCGTTGTATCGCATACTGCGTCGCACTGTGAGGTACTGTCCGTCAAGGTTGATATCCTGCCAAGTCAGAGCACACGCTTCTCCGATACGAAGTCCTGTGTAATAGGCTATCTGCATCGGGAGCAATGCAGGATTGTCTTTCTTTTTCAGAAAGTCCTCCAACATTAAAAACTGATGATGGTCAATGGTAGGTGCATTGTCAACTTCGCCGTCCTCGTCTGCAAACAGTTCGTATTCCTCTTTCTTTCCCCTCCATACCACATACTGCATAGGGTTAAAGGAAATCAGTTTCTTCGGGAATACCGCAAATCGGAATGCTCCCTGCAATACTGCTGAGAATAACCTCAGATACCCTTTGCTGAGTGCCTTTGCTATCGTTCCATCAGGGTTTTGTCCTCCGAAAGTAAGGAAGTCCATAAATGCCTGTAAATGTTCCGCAGTGACCGTTTTCAGCTTTCTGTCGCCGATAGGATATTTCTTTATCCTGTTCACTGTTCCCATATATGCCATTACTGTACCGTTGCTCAGATTGCCGGGTTTCAGTTCTTCCTCCACCCACATATCAAGCAGCATACACACAATGGTGTTCTCAGGCTTTGCCACGAACTTCTTCGCTTCGTAGTCCTCCATTGCCTTGCGGAGCAGACTCTCTGTTTCAGATTTGCTTTCTGTGCCTGCAAATTCACGCTGTACCATTTTTCCGCTTTCATCTTCTACATAGAAGCGGTAGTACCATTTCTTGCCCTTTTTTCTTACAGATCCTTTTGCCATTGATAAATAGTCTCCTTTCTATCCGTGGCAATCGGAACTGTGACGTATGGTGTGCGTAAAGTAAATAATGTCACATCCGCCGATTGTTCTTAATCGGCTTTTTTCATTGTCAAAGAGCCACGGAATTATTCTTTTTCGGCAAGCCTTGCTTCGGCTTCCGCTACTATCCCGAAAAGGTCACTCATCTTTACAGCGGTGCGTCCTTCATCGTAGATATGTAAAATTCCGTCTAAGAATCGTTTCATATCCTCAATCGGTGCTTCCATTTCTTTATGGTAAACTCGCTCTGTAATCGCTCCCGATTCAATCGCATATCTGCGGAGAGACTGTTTCAGTCCTTCATCTTCTGCCACACGGTCAACCTCTGCCATAGCGTCGGAGAAGTGGTAGCAGAGAACGGAATACAAATCAATCATCTTTCCGAGAAATGTGGTAAGGAGCTGTTGGTGCGGTTCGCCATTCACAACCGTAGACACTATATCAATGTACTTCTTGATATGTTCTTCCAAGTCCTTTTCACAAAGCGTTCTGCTGTCATATTCCTTATCTTCTGAAAGACCTGTGAGCCATTCAGGAGTGGTAAGCAGTGCTTCTGCAAGTCCATTGATAATCATTGTTCTCTTTGGGTCTACGCCGTCTGCTTCGTATCTCTGTATCGTTGACTTGTTCACTCCGATACGCTTGCCGAGTTCCGGCATTGTAAGATTCAATTCTGTTCGACGTTCTTTCACTCGTTCACCAACCTGTTTTGCGGTGAATGTAATTTCTTTTTTCAAGGTTTTCACCTCCTGACGAATACAAGTATAGCATATCAAAACCTATTTTGCAACTACTTTCTCGATAAAAGTTAAAAAACAATCTTAATGGGTTGTAAAATAAGTTGACAAGAAATAGCAAAATAAGTATAATGATAATCGCAGGGTTGCAAAATGAGTATTTTGAAAGGAGGGATGTATAATGACAGCAATTAAAATGGGTTTAACTATCGAGGAAGCAGCAGAATGTACAGGTATCGGTAGGAACACAATGCGAAAACTGGTGGACTGGGGCAAACTGCCTGTTCTGAAAGTCGGACGTAAGACCATTATCCGCAGGGATACACTGGAGCGTTTTATGACGGTCAATCAGGGCAGGAATTTACTAAATCCTAATGATGTACGAAAAGTGGAATGACCGTTCTCCAAAGCCCTCGGCGTTTGAGAGCGAAATACACCCCTCGCACAAATCTGCGATTTGTACTCTGGGTATTTCGCCCCTGCGGGGAGCCTGTATCACAGCTTTGGACACCATCACCTCAGCTATGATACAGAGGAAATTGCACCGCAATTTCCATTGCTGTCCCACCAATCACCGATAGCTGTGACAGCCGCACCCGACAAGTCGGTTGCGTAATGAGTACGGTATTCTCAGCGAAGAAAGGAGCAAAAGCTTGGCAAGACATTCGTTCATTCAGATGTCGAAGCTGCCCAATGTCAAGGGAAGAATCTCATATATCACGAGCCACGCCAAACAGGAAAACCTTTATGCCACCTATCGTACCGCCGACAATACCTTTTGGAACAATCTCGCCAGGGAAAGCCAGCAGGAGTTCCTACGAAGCGGAACAACAGGAAAGGGTATTGAAGCAAGGGAGTTAATCATTGCCCTGCCAGAGATTTACACCACCTTTGACCCGCAGCAGGTGCTTGAAGAATTTACGAACAAATTCAGACAGCAGTACGGAGTGGAATGTGTATCGGCTCTGCATCATAACAAACGCAAGACCAATTACCACATCCACCTCATATTCAGTGAAAGGAAACTGCTTCCCGAACCTGACATCAAGATTGCCACCAGAAGCGTATTTTATGACGAAACAGGAAAAAGGGTACGAACCAAGAAAGAAATCACAGACGAGAACGGTCAAGTCCGAAAAGGCTGTACCGTTATCAAAAAGGGGGAAGTTTACGAAAGCCATTTATTCACAACCAAAGACGAGCGTTTCAAAACAGAAGCGTTCATAGCAGAAGCAAAAGAGGTTTACACGGAGCTTATCAATTCCCACATTTCAGATCCCGAACAGCGATTGAAAGTGTTTGATAAGAACAGCGTGTATCTCCCCACAAAAAAGATAGGTAAGAATAATCCCAAGGCTACCGAAATCGAAGCAGATAACACCGCAAGGCAGGAATGGAACAGAACAGCGGATTTGGCTCTTGTATCGGGCATTGAAGAAGCAAAGATACTGGAAATCAAGCAGACCGAAATCCACGACAAAGCCGGTCAGTCCATCCGTGAAAACGGTTGGCTTCCAAACCTGTTCCGAGGTATCGTAGGCAAGGCAAAGGAATTTCTGCAAGCCATCATCCGTGAAAAGGATATGCCACCCAAGCCAGTCCTCAATATGGATATGGACGAGTTCCGCACAATGCAGACCCTTATGCTAAAGGTACAGAAACAGGCGAAAGCAATCAAGAAGATACAGGAGGTCACACTTCCGAATCTGCGACAGCAGCTTGCAGAAACAACGGGTATCTTCAAGGGCAAGGATCGTAAGGCTCTGGAAAAGCAGATACAGCAGACTGAAACCGAACTTGCTGAAAAACTGGATAAAATCCCCGATATTCTAAAAGATGACGGTTATCCTGATGTACAGGCGTTTATGAAAACTTACCGCAAAGCAGAGGCTATTGTGACACAGTATAACCAAGATCTTGCAGAATGGGAGCAGGCAGTCAAGAACGGACGGAAACCTGCCGAGAAACAGCACAGACCGCCCGAAAGACAAAGTGTGCGTAACAGGCTCAGACAGCTTCAGGAAGAGGGCAAACAGAACGCTCAGCCGAAGCAGAGAAAGAAATCCCAAGACAGGGACAGATAATCACGACATAGGAAATCAACACCGCAGGGCAACCTGCCTTGCGGTCTTACATAGACAAATTTGACTGAAAACCAATGGCAAGAATTATGTTTTGAAATATATCATTTTAAGGATACTTTCTTTTTTGTTCAAAAAGTGATACACTGATACAAGGCAATTCGAAAGGCGGTGAACTCACACAATGAGATTTATTCGAGGTAACTACTCGGTGCAGTTGTAAATCTGGCAACAGATTGTATCGAGCTTATTTTATGATGTTGTCAGTTGGCTGCACCTATAATTGATGTACAAAACAAAAATATTCAAAATAGGAGTAGTTACGATGAAAGAAAAAGAATTGATAGACATTTGGAAAAAAGAAGAAAGTGTTGCACATATCCATGGATGGGATTTTTCTCACATTGAGGGAAGATATACGGAAGAAACGGACTTGCCTTGGAATTATCAACACATCATACTGGATTACTTAAACCCAGAAATGAAACTGCTGGATATAGATACTGGTGGTGGTGAATTCTTGTTATCTCTCCGCCATCCTTATGTAAAGACAAGTGCAACCGAAGCCTATCCCCCAAATATTCAGCTATGCAGAGAAACCTTGCTCCCTCTCGGTATTGATTTTCGTGCAGGTGATGGAAAGGATATGTTGCCATTTGGTGATTATGAATTTGATATTGTCATTAATCGTCACGGTGATTTTAATGCCAAAGAAATACATCGTGTTTTGAAATGTGGAGGAATTTTTATCACTGAACAGGTTGGGGCTGAAAATGACCGTGAATTGGTGGAGCTTCTCTTAGGAAAAACTGAACTTCCATTTCCAGAACAGTATCTTGATATAGTTAAAAAACGTTTTTGTGATGTAGGTTTTGACATTTTGGATGCACAGGAATGCTTCAGACCAATCAAATTTTTTGATATAGGTGCACTTGTTTGGTTTGCGCATATTATAGAGTGGGAATTTCCTAATTTCTCTGTAGATAATTGCAAGAACAGATTACTGTATGCACAACAAATTTTAGAGCAAAACGGTTGTATTGAAGGAAAAATTCATCGATTTTTATTGGTATTGCGGAGTCTGTGAAAGTTTTTCTGTAAATAAGTATTAGCCAGTAGGTCTTCTATGATA